>Ga0210025_1000997_pt1 | contig 32726 bp, 23 predicted proteins | sample CryGeyme20150102_FD_183989 | JGI IMG/M metagenome (GOLD analysis project Ga0210025, IMG submission 183989) | Groundwater microbial communities from Crystal Geyser aquifers in Utah, USA - Crystal Geyser metaG 2015-0102 (SPAdes) (version 2) | ecosystem: Environmental > Aquatic > Deep subsurface >... | reverse complement strand
TGCCTTAATTATATATTCATATTAATAATTAAAATAATAATCAATAACAATAGCAATAACAATAACAAATAATAAATATTTTAGACTAAAATTATAGTTAATAAACTATTTAGACATATATTAACATCTACAAAAAACACTACTACTTATTCCTACTCTTATTAGTTCTTTATTTGGATCAGTATCTTTATACTTTCCACATAAATCAACGCAATTCTGATCAGGATTAACAGAACAATAAGTATAATTTTCTTGTTTACCATCACATATTGTATTTGTTTTTGGGGTTGGATTAGTATGTGGACATTTACAGAAATTTCCAGTAGTGTCATCGATAGATTGAAGAACCCAGTTTTCTCCATATTTTTTTTCGCCTTCTTCACATAAGTCTTTGCAAAGAGTGTCAGTATATAGAGTGCAATATGTAGCTTTTTTAGCATCCTCAATGCAAAAACTATAAATTAAATTGTCTAAAAATTTAGAGGAAGATTTTGTCGATAAATATTCGATATCTTTGATGCCTGACGACTCGGTGCATCTACAAAATGAACTTTTAGTAAGACCAACTTTAATAAGTTTTCTACCTTCTTTCTCATCTTTTTTTGCTTTTTCGCATAAATTTTGACATCTAGCATCTGGAATTAAATTACAATTTAAATCATTATGAGGACCTTCAGCGCAAAAAGTATATTGACGTTGAATAGAATTAGAAGTAGTATTCGTAAGTTGAGTATAAGAACTGTTTATTATCATCAATGTTGTTAATAATACAATTTTTAGTGTTAATTCCATTTTACTATATGTTTTATATTAACAATATAACTAATAATGAAATATAATTTATTGTATAAATGAATATAAATAATTAGTTTATAAATATTATGACAGCCATAAATCTGTTAAAAGAACATAAAATTCTTAATTTTATTTATATAACAACAATCTATAATATTTTATGTATTAAGTAAACTATTGAATATTTATATCCATGTTGTGTAGTGTAAATATTTGATGTGAATTATTATATTTTATCGAATTCTATTGCATTATTATCTTCTTGTAATCTATTTCTATCTTGATTCATCCATTTTGGAAGATAGCATTTTATCAAATTATAAATAAAGAATAGTAAAAATACAATTAAGATTATGATAATCACAACTAATATTGTTTTAAATGTATCATTAGCATTTTTTGCAAAATCATCACTTGATGTCGAATTAGTTTTATTTCCTAAACTTGAATCCTCTGTAAAATCCATTTATTATATTTAAAATTAATTAAGCTATATATTTATATATAAATTAATAAGAAAACATATACAAGAACATAGAAAGCATATACAAAATTATTAAAGAAGACTTAAGTTAATTATAAATTACATTGCTTAAAATACTTAACTAATTATACACTATTTATATATTTATTTATCACGAAATTCGTTTTCCTTTATTTTGCTTTCATAGATAATTTTCCATCTATTTTGTTCTCTTCAATTTTCTTTTTATTATCGAATGAATAGGTCTTTATTAAATTCTCTAAAAAGTTTGCATATCTAACTTCTTCTGTTTCTCTACCTCTACATTTGTGGTCAGCTTCTAGCCTGTGCTTAAGGCAGAAAGTTTTATGGCAGTCTTTACATGATATTTTTACATATAATATTGAGCTATTGCAAAAATTGCACTTTCCTGTTGTGGTTGTAGGTTTAATTGTTTGTTTTATTGGTAAAGAAACTTCTTTGTATTCTTTGCATGATGTAAAGTGATGCGCATGTTCTTTGCAAAAGTCTTTATTGCACGATTTACAATATGTGCTTACGTAATCTTTCATATTACAATTTTCTTCTTGACAGTGTTTTCCCATATAGTCATCAAACATTTTTTTAATTATTAATTTATTATCTTATTTTTACTTTTATTGTAAGTTTAGAGAAGTCTTATATATTTTATTTTATTATTTGTAGAGATTTTATTATTTTTTATTAATAAATTTAAAGTAAACTTAAAGTATATAAGTATATTGTATTAATTATATACTACTATAAAATTTTACAATAAAATAAAATATTAGTATTTTTATGAAAAGACTATCATTTAAGGTTTATTGCACAATGGGCAGTAGCTTCAAATGGTGATGTAATAGGTAATAATATGTAATATTTTTTGGTGTAGGTCTGATTTCTGTTTTTCTTATTTTCAATACTACTCTTACAGCTTTTGTTCTTATCCATCAAAAAATATTCGAAGGTTTGGGTTGGCTAGGTAGAAGTATTCTTTTTGTTATCAAAAAACTTTTTGTACCAAGTGGCCACAAATCTGAAGTCAAAATTAGAGGTGAGTACGAGACTGAAGATGATGAATATGAGGATGATGACGAAGATTATGAAGACGAGGATGAAGAGGAAGAAACCCAAAAACATGGCCGTCGTTTTCTTAGTAAACGTATCCAAAAACAGGAAGAAGATATTGAAGAGGATGATGACGAAGATGAAGATGATACAAAAGAAATTCCAAAATTCAAAGAAAAAGAAGAAAAGAAAAATGATGTCTGGTCCAAGAGGGTTATTATCAAAAATTTACCACCATTATCACTTCTTACTACCAAAAAAGGTAAGCCAACTAGTGGTGATATAAAATCTAATGCAGAGATAATTCACAGTACTCTCAATGAATTCAATGTGGGTGTGACAATGGGAGAAGTTCGTGTTGGCCCAACCGTGACACAATATTCTCTAAAACCTGATAAAGGTGTAAAATTGAGTAAAATTACTAGTTTGTCCAATGATTTGGCTTTGACTTTGGCTGCTCATCCTATTCGTATTGAAGCACCAATACCAGGTCAATCTTTAGTTGGTATCGAAGTCCCAAATGAAAAATCAGCTATTGTTTCTTTTCGTGAATTGTTGGAAGCAAAAGAATTTGAAAAAAGACCACACAATATGATGGTAGCTCTTGGTAAAGATGTTGGTGGCAAAACTTGGTTTGCAGATTTACCAAAAATGCCTCATCTTTTGATTGCTGGTGCTACTGGTAGTGGTAAGACTGTTTGTATGAATACCATTATAATGAGTCTACTCTACCAAAATACTGCGGAAACTCTTCGTATGATTATGGTCGACCCAAAAAGAGTAGAACTCACTTTATACAATGGTATCCCTCATTTGCTTACTCCTGTTATTACCAATACCCAACAAACAGTCAATGCTCTCAAGTGGTGTATTGGTGAGATGGATAGACGTTTTGAAGTCTTGTCCAAAGTTGGTAGTAGAGATATCACTTCCTACAATGAAGCTTTCAAAGCTAACAAAATGCCACAGATTGTTTTCATTATCGATGAGTTGGCCGATCTTATGGCGACAGCTGCCGGTGAAGTAGAGGCAGGTATTATTCGTCTTGCTCAGATGGCTCGTGCGGTGGGTATTCATTTAATTGTAGCTACCCAAAGACCTAGTGTTGATGTTATTACTGGTCTTATGAAAGCAAATATTCCTGGACGTATCGCTTTTTCAGTGGCTTCTCTTGTAGATTCACGTACTATTTTGGATTCTTCTGGTGCGGAAAAACTTATTGGTCGTGGTGATATGCTTTTTCAAACTGCTGAATTTGGTAAACCAATTCGTATTCAAGGTGCCTATATTTCTGAGAGTGAACTAAAAAATGTTGTAAAATATTTAAAAGGTGATGAAGAACCAGAATATGATATTTCTATTATAGAAAGTAAAAAAGGTGGAAGTAATGGTACTATGAATATGTTTGGTGGGACAGCTGACGATCAAGACCCTCTATTTGAAGAATGTAAAGAAATAATTATAAAATATGAAAAAGCCAGTGCGTCATTTCTCCAACGTCGTTTGAAGATTGGTTATGCGAGAGCCGCTAGAATCCTAGACGAGCTAGAAGAGGCTGGTATTGTAGGACCTTCTCAAGGTGCCAAAGCTCGTGAAATACTTGTTACAGCCGAAACTGTGGGGCGTACAAGAGTTGCAGGAGGTGAACACAATGTCTTTACTGATCCAGAAGATGAAGATGTTGAAGAAAAGGACGAAGTCGAAGAAGAAGAAAATACTGAGGAAGATTATGAAGAGGATGAAACAGAAGAAGAAACTGAAGATCAATATGCCGATGTTGATATAGATGAGGAAGAAGAGGATGAAACTGATGACGAGGAAGAGGACGATAGTACCGAAGAAGAAATAGATGATGATCATACTCATAATGGTAGGTCAAGGTTTGAGTACTAAGAGTAATTTTAGATAAAGTTACTCTTATTTTTTCAATTTTATTTTGTTTAAAAATGTTTATAAAGTTATACTTTAAGATATTTTTTTATTAATTTTTGTTTATGAATAAAATAGAAATAAAAAATGAAATTTTGGAAGTAATGAGAAGTTATGGGAAATTTCAAAAAACAAAAGAAAAACTTATAAAAAGAATAAATAATTTGTGTATAAATATAGAAAATGAAAAAGTAAGAATGAAAATTGAAAAAATAAGAAAAGATTTAATGGAGAATATATGAAAAATAAAGAATCTTTAAAAAAATTGGAGGTTGTTGATAGTAAGCAAGAAAGACAAGAAACAAGTTTATTGTTAAAGGCATTAGATTCTTTTGGAGTTTCTTCGAAAAGGTGGGAGAGAGAATTGGATTTTTTAGAAAGCGACGATACAGATACTGATCTTGATGGGGATCTTGATCTAGAGGGTCTTATAGATGATGTGGGAAAACGAGTAGAAGAAAAAAAGAAAGACGAAATAAAAAAGCTCAAAAAAACGATTTTGCCTATAGAAGTAGACGGAAATTTATCAAATATTTCAGAGTTGAGTAAAGAAAGGGCAGATATTATTGAAGATATACAAAAGGTAGAAGAAGGTTTTGACATCGAAAATCCAGAGTTTTCAATTGAAGTTCAACAATCTATTGAAGTGTTAAATCATCTTTGTAGTGAAAATATTCATGATAGACAAAAATTATATGATGCTATTTATCATAGTAATCAAGATTTGGTCCCTCTGTTAAAGTATATGGAAAAGAATCCTAAAGAATTAATAACTAAAGTTTTACCAAAAATAAAAAATTTAGAATCAAGATTAATATTAATTAATGAATATAGTGTGATACTAACACTCGCTGGGGTTGATGTTATAGCTTTGAACGAAGATGTAATGACGCAAGCTAAATATAGTAATGATGATATAAAAGACAATCTTCTTTATGAGAAAAGAGAAAAGGATTTATTAAATAGTAAAAATGAAAAGAAAAAAAATGCTTTTATTGTTGAAGATTGTTTGGACAGAATCATGGGGAAGATTGACACAAACATTGAATGGGCTCTGTCAATATACTCAGCATCACTTGATGAAAGCGTAATAGGTGATGGAAAGATTAGACTAGAAATCAAAAAAGGTTTTGAAAATAAAATACGTGAGATTATAAATGGCTTAAAAGATGTTCAGCCGTTTGAAGTTTTGAAATTATATAGTTTATTACAAAAAAATGAAATAAATACAGATAGCATTATCGGTGTTCGAGATTTGGGTTATGTAACTGAGGATGCTTTTAGTAAAACAACAGTTAATTCAGAAAATTATCAAGAAATTTTTCTTAAGTTCAATGAATATTCCGTATTTTTAGAAAAATATCGTTCTAGAATGATATTGGAAAATATTTTAATTGAATTGTCAGGTGATAATTTGTTATTAGCATTGAGTTTACATGATAGAGAATACAAAAAGACGTTAGGAAGGGACTTCTTTAGAGAAATTATACAGAAAAGATTTAACGATGAATTGGCAAAATCACCGCTTGACGCTTTGAAATTTTGTGAAGAATTGCCAGACAGCACGGATTCATTGGAATATCATTACTCAATGATATTAGGATTAAAAGATAAAAAATCAATTTTATCATTATTAAAAAGTAATAAACTTAAAGATAGAATAGAGAAAAATATTATACGTCGTTATGATTTAGAACATAGTATTTTAAGTTTATTTGTAGAAGGTCTAGAAAGTGGAGTTAAAAGTGTGGTGGACTTTTATCGTGAATTACCAGATGATTTTAATAAGGTTGTAATTTCCCAAAAGATAGTTTCTCATTTTTGGCTTAGTTTGGATAGCAATCTACCTGAAAAAGAAAAAGGAATAAAAACAAAAGAATATTTTGCAGACAAATTAGATATTTTGGCAGAAATGATGTGGTCTAAAGATTCTGATAATAATATGGTGTGGCAAATCAGCAATGCTTTTACGAATGGTGGAGGTGTGGTTCAGTTAGATATGATAAAAGATATAGTTAAAAGAGACAATAGGCTTACAACACTTGCAAAGTTGAATTTAGGTTCATTGAAAATGATGTATGATCGTATTGTGGCAGAGGATTTATTGTCAGATGATGAGTTCAAAAAAATATACAATGCCTGTTTGAAACACAGACCTCAGGATATTCTTTTTTTTAGAGAAATATTTAAAGATAAAGTTGATATATCTGATGATGATTATGCAGCGTCTTTGGCTGAATTATACAAAAATCAAGATGAAAAAATTTTTTTTGGAAATTCTCATTGAAATGTATGATAATGGTATAATAAATGAAAATAATGAGGAAGAATTTTTTGTCGAAATTTTAAAAAATAATAGTGCTGATGACGTAGAGAGACTAAAATTTTTTGCAAAAGAAGTCTCTGTTTTTAGTAGTCAATATAAACATATTTTTAATATGTTTAATAGAGATTTGAGTATAATGTATCAGCAAGATCCTGCTAGTCTAAAAGAAGTATTTTCTTTTTTCAAAAAAATTAGTAATTCATTAAATCAATTGCAGACGAATGACGTAAAAACTTTGTTAATGGATGTCAAGGGAAATATGGGTATGTTTGACTTGGTTGGTAATATATTAGCTAATTTGGATTTTAAAATAGATACTTCTGCTCTGTTAGATACTGTTTCTAAAAATCCAGATTCAGGAGAAAAACTTTTGGACTTCTTTTCAAATCATAGAGAAGATTTTGATAAAAATTATAACAAAGAGATCTCTAATCTTATAATCAAAAATGGTGATAAAATTGCCCTAATGGATGCAGAAAAACAGAATGAGTTTGTAGATTCTTTGAATGAAGTCCAGCGTATATACAACAACTCAAAGCATGTACATCTTGCACCAGCCCTTATGTCTAAGTTATTTGAAAACGTAGGAGATATAGAAAATCTAGTATCTGTGGCTAACGAACTTTCTAATAGTAAGTTACCTTTCATTGGCAAAGGTATTTCCAAATTTGTTTTTGAGGGAGAAAGAAATATTACGGAAATAGTTGAAGCTGTTAATGAAGTTGTTGATATTATTGAGGATAACAATTTGTCAATTGTTACTGCTCATGAAATATACAAAACTGTAGAAAATATGTTAGTTCTTAATAGGAAAGAGAAGGAACAATATATAGAAATTTTGGGTTTGATAGATTCCAGTCCTTCTCAAGAAATTAAACATATTTCTTTTGAGTTAGTTGCTGAAGTAATAAAAGCAGACAACCCTCTCAAGGCTTATCGCACTATTGAAAGTATTTTTGTAAAGAATAATCTACCTTTAGTGGGAAAGCTTTATCGAGTGTTTGAAACATTGTATCCTCAAAAGAGACTAGATGATAACTTGAAGTTGGAAGTTACTAGTCCCTATTTGCGTAGTATAGAAGGTCCGAAGAGATTTCGTACTATATTTAGAGATTTATTAAAGGTTCATATTGATTCTGATAATAGATCTTTGCGTTTATTTTTGGAATCACTTCAAGAAGGTGAAACTATGTTAGCTCAAGTAGAGGGAGATGGAAAACATGAGCCAACAAAAAGAGAACTAAAGAAATTAGAACATTTTATAACAAAATTAAATACATTATTTTTGAGTTCGCAGCTACATTCTATAGAATCTGGAGTGGAATTAAATAGTGATTTGACTATTGATCAAATAAAAGATTCTTACAAAAATTTGAAATCTAGTTTGGATCAAATAAGCGTATCTCTTGGGATGGAGAGTGGAAACACTGTCAGTGAAAACATGATAACTCTGTTTTGTGGACAACTCGGTTACAAAAGTATTGAAGATGTATTAACAAGAATGAAGACATCAAAAGCTATAGCTCATCAAAGATCTATGGATATGGTGAGCGCTGCACCAGATGGTTATTTGAAAATTAACAGAGGAGATTTATTGAAGGGTACTGATGGTTCTAGTATGGGGGTTATTCTAGAATCAGGTCCAATTGCTAGAGAGTGTATTGGAGCTGGTGCTACGTCTGATTTCACACCCCATGATATAGATTTTCAATTGATGGACTCTAGTATTGAAGGAATTCAGGATTTTGAGACTATCGTAAGAACATCTATTTCCACTGGATATGGTGATGTACTTATGGTAGTAAAAGATAGAGGTCAATATAATATAACCAGAAATACTGATAGTGAAATGGTGAATGATTATGATCGCGGTAAGTATGAATTATATTTATCACCAATACTTGGCAAAGAGCATTATGGAATTAGAACTGGTCTGTCTGCTACAGAAATAGATTTTCTTATTTTGGAGCAAGAGTTTGATCAAAGAAACCATGAAACATTGTTTTTGGACATTGTTGAGAATGGATATTATATCCCAGTCACAGATCAAACAGGTAAAATAATTTTTACACCAGAGATGTATGAGGAGTATCGTCGTTTTTATAGAGGTGTCGAATTGTATAGTGGTGATGATATGGAAATCGTAGAGATGTCACAAGATATGGCGCATAGTGCAGAAATAGAAAAATTATCAGAAGAAATGAAAAATGAAAGAGGTGATATTTTGGAGATGTTTGAAGGGATAAGAGGGATAATTTCTGAAGTGCTAGTAGAAAGTGAAATACCATTAAAAGATGACTTGGACATGAGTATTGTTGGAGCTGAATTATCTAGCTCTGGGTCTACAGGCAGAGGTACAAACAAACTAGGTGATTTTGATTTTGATTTAATACTCAGACTAGATAGTTCAGATGCTTCGAAAGTTAAAGAAGTGATTGGTTTGCTTTGTAATAGATTTGGTGTCAACAAAAGTAGTGATGAAGTTGTAACTTTGGCAGGAACAGACACTACAGACTTGGGTCAATTGCGTATACTCAAGGCTAATATTGGTGGAAAAGAAATTGGAATAGATATTGCTTTTGTGGGAAAGTCTGGAGATGTCTTGTATGCATCCCATGACGCTGTAAGAGATAGATTGTCTTGGATAAAAGAAAATGTGGGAGAAAAAGCTCATGATGACGTAAAAGCTAATATTGTACTTACTAAAAAAGTGTTGACTGAAGGTGGTGCATATAAGAAAGTTGAGCATGGTTCTATCGGTGGTATTGGTGTAGAAAATTGGATATTGTCAAATGGTGGAAATATGTTGGAAGCTTTTAGGACTTTTAAAGAAGCGGCTTATGATGAAAATAATAATAGACTACCACTTAGCGAATTTCAAAAAAAGTACAGAATCCTTGATCCTGGTACAAATGTTAAATATAATAACCATAGTGATTTTGCTCAAACTCTCAAAGAAGGTGGCTATGAAAGAATTTTAGATGTGATTGATAAGTATATTCCAACCTAACCTAGATAAATTATATTTTTATTATAAAAAACAGACTTTGTTATAAGTCTGTTTTTTGTTTTATTAACCGTGTTTTCCTAATCCTATACCACCTTGTTTGCCTCTGTTTCTATTTGGTTTTGCATTCCTACTACGTGTAGGATGTTCATGACCTGTTTTTGGTCTCAGTGTATCTTTTCTGTCTACAGGGTGCATATTTTTAGGCCTTTCGAATAGTTGTTTCTTTCTAATACTAAATGGCGGAGGTGGCGGAGGTGGCGGTGGTGGTGGGGGAGGAGGAGGAGGAGGTGGTGGTGGTGGATCTATAGTTTCATCGTCATTATCTGGTAATTCACCAGGAGGTACAGGTTCTGGATTTTCATTTTCAGAATCAGGTAGCTCACCAGGAGGTTTAGGAAATTCAACTCCATCACCGTTTTTTGGTTGGTGATTTATTGGAGTCGGCAATTCACCTGGTCTTTTTGGTGGGATTGGATTTTTTTCTTCTATTTCATTGTTAGGTGGTTGTTCAGCAGGAGGTACAGGTTCTGGATTTTCATTTTCAGAATCAGGTAGCTCACCAGGAGGTTCTGTGTCTTCATTATCTACATCTTCTAATTCACCAGGAGGTTCAGGTTCTTCATCATTAGGTGGTTCTGGCGGTTCAGGACCATCTCCTGTAGGAGGTTTTGTTTTTTCATTTTTTTTGTTCTTTTTTTCGTTATAGATCATACCTTCTACTGTATGGGGTAGTGGTATTTTACTTGTTTGGGTAGCTTGACTGATTGTTGTTGTAGAATCATCAGATTTATCAGTATCTGATGGCTCTGAAACTTTTGATTCTTCCTTTTTTGTTTTTGATTTTTGAGTTGTGGCAGTTTTTTCTGCTGGTTTTCCTTCCATCTCTGCCATAGTAAGCTCAGAGGTATCTAGTGAAACTGTAAGTAGTACAAAGCGTTGTAAATATTTGTCGAGGATTTGTTGTAGTTTTTTTGGTAATCTTTCTTTATGGCGATTATAAGTTTTTATGAGATTAGATTCCATGGCTTTCCCATTTTTTTCTTCTGCTTGTTTGAAACTTTTTGCATATCTTTTTAAAGCCTCGTTATCTTTTCTAAGTAGGTGTAATGTTTTTTTGTCTTTGGTGAGACTAATCAAAGTTTCATATTCACTTTGTAAATCTTGTAAATCTTTTTTTATTAATTCTACTGTTTCTTGTTCATTGTGCATGTCCACACCTTCTTTCTTTGGGGTTATAGTTTTTTCACCCAGTGCTTCAAAAGTTAGATCAATTTTTCCTGTATCACCAAAATCACCTTTATCAAAAGCTTCCAAAATAAAATCTTTTACATCTTCAAGAACGATTTCACTTAGTTTTTGGTTTTTTTCTGCATTTCCTTCAACACTGGCGTGAGTTTGGAATTTTATACCAATATTGTTGATTAAATTCAAAACAGTTTTGGTATCAAGTTTGTAGCCGGCTTCTTGTAGTTCTGTCTTATATTCGTTTATTTGTTCAGAGATTAGTTGTGATACTTGCTGAATTAATTCCATTTGAGAAGTTGCTATATCAAAAGTTTTATAATCACGTGCCCAACTTCTGCCAATCTCTATGCTTTTTGCTGCACTTTGTAAATGCATTGCGGGTACGCCTTGTTCCGCTTCTTCAATTTTTTGAGCACTTTCTGCATCATTTTCTTTTACAATTTTTATCAAACCTTCTAAACCTACGCCTTCACCTTGTTTACTTTGTGTATCCATCTTTGTTGTTTCAGTTGAGGTATCTTCATCTTTTACTACTACAGTTTTCAATTTTTCACGGACCATTCCTCCTGTAAATAAAAAAGCAATCAAAAGATTGCTAACAGTTTTTGTAAATTTATTGTCTCTCATTTTTTTCAAAAGAGTGGGTTTGTCCAAATCTGCAAACTCATGTAGTGACGCGCTTACTGTATCAGGGTCAGGTGTAGTTTCAAATTTTAGAGGTTCTACCAATGATTGGCCATCTATTTGATCTAATTGATCCTGGTCAAAATGTTCACGATTTTTTTCAGACATAATAGAAATTTAAATAAATTGTTATTATTTTTATTATATCACATTTTATTGTAGTAGAAAAATTTACTCACTTAGTTGATTTTGGGTAAATTTATAAGCCTGTTTGATCAAATTGTTCGTTATTATATTTTTATAGAAAAATATACTGATGAACGAATTGTTTTTTATTTTTATTATTTTAAAATATTTTTGAGAATTGGTTGGGGTTACTCACTGTGTAAACAGTTTTCACCCCACTCGAATCACGTGTGATTTCGCCAGCCAGTGGAGAACTTGGTCTCCCACTGAGAACGGTGGCGACAGATCGTGGGCTCTGGGTCTTTCCCATTGTCCCAACGTGATTTGCGGATTTCGTATCCGCGGATTAGCCGGTAGATCCTGTCGGGGGAGTGCTTGAACGTTTTGGCGTTCAGGCGCTTCAACTGACGAAGCATCTTCCGGCGTGGACGGGACATCAGGCTCTTGGGGAACCTGCTCAGCTGTTCACCGAGCTGGATGAGAGTTTTGTTTTCGAAACGAAGTGTACTCTCACGAGTAGACTTAGTCTCGTATCGGGGACGCCGGGTGGTTTTACCCACGGGAACTCCTTTTTGTTGTGTCTATCACAACATTTCAAATTTTCAATTTTATTTTCAAAATTTGAAATGATGGGTGAACAATCTTTTTAGGGATTATTCGCCAACATAGAGTTAGTTTCGGGGCTTCACGTCAGATGACGTTAGGCTCCACGAATACCAAACTCTTCGATGATCTGGCCTGCACGGTTGATACACCATCTGTCCAGATCTCTGAACAGCTTGGTGGGCAGGGAGGTGATCATCTCGTACAGCGTGTCGTAGTGGCACACCAGCTTGCGCAGGTGGCCAAGCGACTTCTTGTACGAGGGAGATCCCTTCGTGGCATCGCAGAAGTGTCCGAGACGAATCTCGAGTTCCTGCGACATCGTCGTGATAGCGCCTTGGGCGCTATCCCCCAGATCGAGCCAGTTGGGGATGTCTCGGTAGCGGTTACCAGCCTCGATCAGGTGCTCTGCGGCAAGCATTCCCTGAATGAGAAGGTCGAAGTCGCTACAGTGAGTTTTCTTGGCAAGCTCGCGCTCACCAGCCTGCCAGACATCGTAAAGGGGGGCGTTCAGCATTGCTGACTCCTTGACTGTATAGCAAATTCACCAACCGTCAGTGTAACTCCAGACATCTCACAAAATGAGACCGGCCTTTACGGTTGTCGTGTTTTTTCACAACAATTTATTTTTATGTTTATAAAAAACAAATCGTTGTGAAAAAATTACAATAAAAAGAACCCCTTACAAAAGAGGTTCCCAATAGAATTTCCAAGTCAAATTTTCCCACCACAGAAATTTTTGACAAAGAGACTCTACTGGGTACCCCTTGTATTGTGGTGGTTTTTGACTTGTAACATTATCACTATTTATTTTTAAAAAAATAAACAATGAGATGGTGAGAGAGATTATTTGTGCAAATATTCCCTCTCAAACTATGTTGAAGAGTGGACGGGATTTAAACCCGCGGATCTAATCGTTTCTGATGCAGAGGTTAGCTACTCTACAGTCAGATACTTTCGACCAGGACTTGTCTTCGGCAGCAGATTACTTTTCCCGTTAGGCAAAAGAACCTACACAAATCCTAAACAGTTACCTTCAGCGCCTCCTCAGACCTTCCCCTACGTCGGGGCTGGGATTCTAACCCAGAACAGTGGCTGCAACCACTGCGTGAGACGGCTAGCAGACCGTCTTCCTTTAGGTAAGAGGTCTTGCTTCCACTCCTCTATAATAACGATATATTAGATCATTTTTATAGAGGAAAGGGAGTGTGTTTCAAAGATTTTTTCCATTAGCACTAACTATTTTTTCATAAAAATAACCAGTGAGATGGGGCCGAGAGTATTTAGTGCAAATACAATCGGCCGAAAATGTGAGGGAGGCAAGATTTTCACTTGCAGTCGGTGTCATAGGTGTTTAAATTCACCCCACCGCCAATTCTTCACATGAGTAGAAAGTACATCGGTATCTCTTTCGGTTCCCCTACCGGCAGCTGACCGGATGTTGGAGATCCAATTGAAGATCCTCGTACCCCTCTCATGCTTCATTTTTCTCCCCTCAAAATAAAATAATAGATTTTACTTTGAGGGATTAGAAATGTTTTTATCGATTTATAATACCGACTGCCGGACCCTGAACTTTCCACGACAAGTGGGGTAGAGGGCCAGCGCACTCGGTACTATAGAAAATTCTATAGATGCCTCATGAGAGGATCGGATATATATTTGTTGAGAATATATATCTATGGTCACAGCTCTAGGCATACTCTTTTTGGCTCAAGAGTGTAGCTGATGCGCTAGAAGAAACAGTTAAGCCTCTTTTGACATCATAGAGATAGTTTCTTTTGAAGCTACTACTATTATGACAAAATTTGTTAAGACATCATTTACAAACATTCTGAAGATACCATAAATACTGCTACTTGTCAAGTGTTGCTATACAAAGTTATCCACATATTTATAAAAAAGGCTTATATTAGCCCATGTATATTTAATTTTCTATTTACATTATATGACTATATTCACTAGGTAACTCTTGGTGTATGTTCAGTTGCTCTTGACAAAATATCAAAAATATGTTATTATAGTGGCAACTTAGGAGACTGGTGAAACGGCGGGGCGTTCTCGCCTACGCACCGGTCCAAACGACGGAGAAGAGATCATGACGACGACGATGACCATGGGTGCGGGAGGTGGTGGTCGCTAGAGACCGCCATTAGCACCCCCCTTTGGTGGATGTACAAATGTCAGACCACAAAAGAGACGCTAGACGTCTGAAGTGGACTGAGAGAGTTATATCCACCATGAATCCACTCATTGGATAGCCTTCGGGTTCGCCATCAGAGTGGTTCTCTAGTACCTTTCGAGGTACAAAAAAAGGCCCCCTTGCAGCAATGCTCGGGGGCCTCTTCATTTTATAAAATAAAAAACAGTATGTAGTTTGTTTGTACTGTTTTTTTGTTTTTGGGATTATTCTTTGCTAACTTCTTTTATTTCTTTGATATTAGTTTTTTTATCTATCAAAAGGTCAAGAAGTTTTTTGAAAGTTTGGACAAGTTCTGGACTTTCTATTAGAACTACCATTTGTTTGTCTTTATAGACTGACAATGCGAGTTTATTGTTATAGGCTAGTATACTACCTTTCAATTCTCCGTCTAGTTTAAAAGAGTAGACTTGTTCGTAATTGCTAAATTTTTTCGGGGGTCTAGTGCTTGTACCATATACTAATTTTCTATTTATTTTCATTTTTATTAATTTACCATAGAGATCATTCAATACAACATCACCTATAGGTATTTTTCTAAAAGCTTCTAAGTCCTCAAATTCATAAATTTCTTTTGGCTTACTGTGCACTATATCTTCGGCGAGTGCTTTCAAAGATTCATCTCCTTCAAATAATTTTACTACAGGTTTTTCTCCACGAGCCTTGAGGTCAAGTTCATCTAAACCGGCTTTCATTTCAGAAACAGTGGCTTTCAAATCTTGCAGTCTTTGTTCGCCGAAGTTCAATAATCTTTGGGGTGGTTCGGCTGCAAAAAGTGTTTTTTTACCTTTTTCGACACTGGTTATCAATCCTTGGTTTTTTAAGGAATCAATCAGCGCGTAGATAGTCACACGTGATAGCTTGGTCAAGGTAGATAATTCCTGGACTGTTTTTTGACCATTTTCAAGTGATGTCAAATAAAGCAATGATTCATTTTCGCTCAGACCTAAATTTGTTAAAAGTTGATTCCAGTGGAACATATATTTTTGTTAAATTAGTTTTTATTATTATAGCTCTTATTTATTGAATTGTAAAATTTTGTCAACAAAAAAAGTATCTTGAAGATACTAGGGGTTTTTTATTTTTTAGTGAGTAGGGGTCGTCTCGGATACGGGTGATCTTGGTAGAACACCCATATCCGAGACAGTGTCGTGATTTCTTCTTGATGTGGTCTGTGTGGCTACTTGAGCCCCATCTTCCACATCTTCACGAGGAGAGCGAGGAAATCTTCGGTGGTGATCTCCTCGTTCTCCAGAGCATCTGTCAGGACTCGCTGTGCCTGTGGGAAACTCCCAAAGGACACGTACTTGTCCTGAAAGATCTTTACTTCCCCATTGGGCCAGTGCACCGATAGGCTGAAGGGGGTTCCTTCATCGACCTTTATGGTGTAGAGGGTGATGGGCTCTCGTGTCTCCTCGCGCTTCATTTTTCATCTCGGACAAAAGGGTTGTCGATGCCTAAAAGAACTTACTCCATTTGGCTAGGGTTGAAAGAAAAGAAAGAATAAAAAAAGAATGTCAAAGCGACATTCTAAAATAGCAAAAAATTGTATTATTGTCAATAGCTGGCGACGAAAGCCGGCGTATCATCTTCTTTTGATTTTTTTTTGGATAAGCTTGCAATTTCTAGATTCAAAATGTCTACCATGTTTTTGAAAGTTTCATCAGTTCTATAGAAATGATCAACGGAGAGTTTGGCGAATTTTGGCATGTCTTTTATTTTTTGTACTATTGCTCCATTTATTTTATCTAATCTAGATTGAAGGATTTCTATGATGTCATAATGTTCTTTATGGTTGGCTATTTTTATAAAGGCCTCTAGTTGGATTTGTGCTTCATAAAGAAGTTGTAATTGTACTTCGTGTAGTCTCAATTTTTCTTTTGCTTCATGTTTTTCTTCTGTATATTTTGATTTTAGCTCTTTGAGACGTTTTTGTATTTCGTTATATGGGATTCCTTTGCTTTTGAGTTCATTTTCTAGTTCGTACATTTTTTCTTTTTCTTCTTTTTTACTTTCAAACATTTCTGTAGGTCTTTTAGTTTTTGTCCAAAGAGCAATAAGCTCTGTCAATTTTGGTCTATCACAAGTTAGTATTATTCTTGGTATTTTGTTTACTGCTGTTCTTTCAAAGTCTCCATCTTCATTTTCTCTTGGTATATATTTCAATTCAGATAGTTTTCCACTTCTCACTTGTTGCATCGTTTTTTGCAATTTTATGTACAGTTTTTCTCTCCTGGCAAAAGTAATATCTATTCCTAGACCTTGGGAACTGCCTTCGTCATCAGAATATTCTAGATAGAGATCTGTAGCCCGAAGTACATCATCACAAACATGAGTTGGACATAATTCATAATTGGAATTAGCAGTTAGCCAATTATTTTGATACATTTGCTCTAGTAGGATAGCTTCCATGATAGTAGACATGTCTCTCAACTTTTTTTGTTCTATTGTCGCTTCTTTATTTATGGCATTTTTTGCTCTTTCAAAACTATTAGTGTCTTCTGGTAATATGGGGAAACCAGGCTCGTCATCAATGATCAGTTTGCTTGCTTTCTTTTTTTCTACAGCAGAGTCTATAGCTTCTTCATCACTTAATTCTTCAGGGGCGTATTCAGAGATACTAGTTAATCTTTCCTCATAGGCGTGGGGAAGGGCTTCATCTAAAAGATGACGAAAGTTTGTTTCACTTTCATGGAGTGTAGATTCGTCTAATTCGACATATTTTCGATTCATATATTGTTGTTAGTAATAATGGTTTTATTATATACTTTTTTGTTATATTATGTAAAATTAGCCATGTTTATAAACGTATAAGGGTTTATGTGGATAAATCTGTGGTTAACTTACAGTACTTATTAAAGTGATTTTATAAATTTGGCTAAAATAAGCTAATAAATAGCTTTCTTGACAAATAGTTATCCACCTGTTCTCCTGGTTGACAAAATGCGATTTTTCATGTATTCTAAACATGCTAACAGAAACGTCTTGAATTTGCGCAAAATTCTCTATATTTAGCCCAAATTCTGGTATTATCGCCCCTATATTAGCGACTAAGCAGGGGACGGACTATCGGAGATCACATGGCTCAATTTTTTTGCCACAAATAAATGAAAGAAGAATCCTTTTCTACAAAGAGGAATTTTTTTGTTGTTTGTAAGAAGTTTATTTATTGATTTTATCAATCAACATGCTTGATTGTTTAAATTAGTTAATAATAAATTACATATAAAGATTAATATTCGCTGGTTTTAGATTAAAGAATGATCTCATCTTTAAACTAAAGTCAATGATTTCAATCATAATAAGTAATAAACATAAATAAATATTTATGGCTCCACTATACAGACGTCAACCACTTAAGACCAAAGAACGTCAGTTCTTTACATCACTTCGCGATGCCGTTGAAGCACCAGATTTGATAGAGATTCAAAAATCTTCTTATAGTTGGTTTTTTGAAGAAGGTCTTCGTGAACTTTTTGATGAACTTTCTCCTATTACTGATTTCACTGGTCGTGACTTGGAAATTTATTTTGAAGATTATTATATTGATGAACCAAAATTTGACCAAGTTACTTGTATCAAGAAAAATATTACTTTTGAAGCACCTCTTCGTGTCAATGTTCGTCTTGCAAACAAACGTACTAATAAGACTGAAAAACAAGAAATTTATTTGGGTGACATGCCACTCATGACTGATCGTGGTACTTTTATCGTCAATGGTATTGAAAGAGTAGTCGTTACTCAGCTTATTCGTAGTGCTGGTGCTTTTTTCACTGCTGAACTTAGTCGCGGTCGTCGTTTTTATGGTGCTAAAATCATTCCAAATCGTGGAGCTTGGATTGAAATTGAAACTGATCAAAACAATGTCCTTTGGATAAAAGTTGATCGTAAACGTAAAGTAGCTGCTACTTCTCTTTTGCGTGCTTTTGGTTACTCAACAGATGAACAAATCAAAGAATTATTTACTGACGTCAATACTCATCCTAATATTGACTATATTGAAAATACATTGAAAAAAGATGCTGCAACAAATGAAGACGAAGGTCTTATCGAAGTGTATCGTCGTATTCGTCCAGGTGATTTGGCTACTTCTGACAATGCTAAGAGTCTTATCCATGCGATGTTTTTCAACTTCGATCGTTATGATCTTGGTAAAGTTGGTGTCTACAAATTCGATATCAAATTTGATTTGAATTTGAAAAAAGAAGATTACGATGACAAAGAACAACGTGTTTTATCTCCTGAAAAATTGCTAACAGTTTTACGTGAAATTATTCGTCTAAATGTGACTCAAGAAGAAGCTGATGATATCGATCATTTGGGAAATCGTCGTGTTCGTGGTGTAGGTGAACTTGTTCAAAATCGTTTCCGCATTGGTCTTGCTCGTATGGAGCGTATCATTCGTGATCGTATGAGTACTATGGATTTGGATACTATTGTACCAAACAAACTTATCAATGCTCGTCCTGTGATTTCTGTTATTCGTGAATTTTTCATGAGTTCACAGCTTTCACAATTCATGGATCAAATCAATCCTCTAGCTGAACTAGAACACAAACGTCGTATTTCAGCCTTGGGACCTGGTGGTCTTTCTCGTGATAGAGCAGGATTCGAAGTTCGTGATGTACATAGAACTCATTATGGTCGTATTTGTCCAATTGCTACTCCTGAAGGACCAAATATCGGTTTAGTTGGACATTTGTCTACTTTTGCAAAAATTAACAAATTTGGTTTCTTGGAAACTCCTTACAAAAAAGTAATTAGTGTTGTAAAAAATGAAGCTGCTTTTACTGAAGGTGAGATTTCTAAAATGGATGTCAAAGGTATTGTCAAAGTTGGTGACAAAATCACTGCCGATATTGCCAAAAAATTAGAAAAAGAAAAAAATATTACAGAAGTACAAGTAAAACCTCATGTTTCTAGTGAAGTTGTTTATTTGAATTCTTTCCAAGAAGAAAGAACTATCACAGCTAGTGCTACTACTCCAATTGATGAACATGGTTACTTTACTGAAGAAAGAACTTCTGCTCGTGTAAATGGTGAACCTCAACTTATTGAATCTGATAATATAAATTATATAGACGTAGCTTCTAATCAAATTTTGTCAGTAGCTACAAGTATGATTCCTTTCTTGGAACATGATGATGCGACTCGTGCTTTGATGGGTACAAACATGCAACGTCAGGCTGTCCCTTGTATTAAACCGGAACCTCCTCTTGTTGGTACTGGAATTGAACGTATTGCTGCTTTAAATAGTGGTTATGTATTTCGTGCACCTGCCAATGGTGAAGTCACTTATGTCGATGGTAGTAAAATTGAATTTACAGATACAAAAGGTAAAATCACTACTTATACTTTATCAAAATATACTAGATCAAATGCTTCAAGTAGTATCAACCAACGTCCAACTGTAACTGTCGGACAAAAATTGAAAAAAGGTGATCCTATGAGTGATGGTCCATCTATCAAAGATGCAGAATTGTCACTTGGTCAAAACGTACTTGTAGCTTACATGGTTTGGGAAGGTTTCAACTATGAAGATGCTATTATCGTTTCTGAAAGATTGGTAAAAGATGATAGATATACTTCTATTCATATCGAAGATTACACAATAAATGTTCGTGAAACTAAGCTTGGTGAAGAAGTGATTACTTCTGATATCCCAAATGTTAGTGAAGAAAAATTACGCCATCTAGATTCAGAAGGTATTGTTCGTATTGGTGCAGAAGTTCGTTCTGGTGACATCCTTGTTGGTAAGATTACTCCAAAAGGTGAAACTGAACTTACTCCAGAAGAAAGATTGCTTCGTGCAATATTCGGTGAAAAAGCTCGTGATGTACGTGATTCTTCACTTTATCTAGAACATGGTGAACAAGGAAAAGTAATTGATGTCAAAGTATTTTCAACAGAACAAGGTGACAAACTTCAACCTGGTGTTATCAAGCAAGTTCAAGTGACTGTCGCTGACATGAGAAAAATTCAAGTTGGTGATAAAATGGCTGGTCGTCATGGTAACAAAGGTGTTATCTCACGTGTCGTGCCTGCTTCGGACATGCCATTCCTAGAAGATGGAACTCCTGTTGATATTATATTGTCTCCACTTGGTGTCGTGTCTCGTATGAACTTAGGACAATTGCTAGAGACTCATCTTGGTTTAGCTGTAAACGCTCTTGGTTACAAAGCTGCCACACCAGTACTCAATGGTATTACTGAATTACAAATTGAAGAAGAATTAATAAAAGCGGGTTTCCCAATTGACGGACAACTCCAACTTTATGATGGACGTACAGGTGAAGCTTATGACAATAAGACAACTGTTGGTTACAACTATATGTTGAAATTGAATCACATGGTGGAAGATAAAATCCATCAACGTTCTATCGGTCCATACAGTCTTATCACTCAACAACCTTTGGGAGGTAAAGCTCAGTTTGGTGGACAACGTTTCGGAGAAATGGAAGTCTGGGCATTACAAGCTTATGGCGCTGCTTATAGTTTGCAAGAAATTTTGACTATCAAGTCTGATGATGTGCCAGGTAGATCAAAAGCTTATGAAGCTATAATAAAGGGTGAACCTATTACTAAAGTCAATTTACCAGAGTCTTTCAATGTTCTTGTAAGAGAAATGAAAGGTTTGGGACTTGACGTAGAGTTATTGAAGAAAAATGATGCTGACGAATATATAGAAGTGGAAGAAGCTCAAAAACAAGAAAAAGAAAAAAAGTTTTCTGAAATAAATAAAGATATGATTGGAAAAGAAGTTGCTGAAGAATAATAAAATTTTAAATCAATTATCTAAACTCTAAAATAATAAAAATCTTATGTCACGCGATACTTTTCACTCCATGAACTTCGACGCTCTACGTCTGAAGGTCGCTTCTCCAGAAACTATTCGTAAGTGGTCTTACGGTGAAGTTTATAAACCAGAAACAATTAATTATCGTACACAAAAACCTGAAAAAGGTGGTCTCTTTGCTGAAGAAATTTTTGGACCTACCAAAGATTGGGAATGTTATTGTGGAAAATATAAAAAAATTCGTTACAAAGGGATTGTCTGTGACAAATGTGGCGTAGAAGTGACTCACTCCCTTGTACGTCGTGAACGTATGGGGCATATTGAACTTGCTACACCTGTATCACATATTTGGTTTTTACGTACTATTCCTTCACGTGTAGGTTTGGTTCTTGATTTGTCTATTCAAGCTTTGGAAAAAATAATTTATTTTGCTTCTTTTATCATTACTCATGTCGATGAAAACGAAAAGAAAATTGTGGCTGATGCTCTAAAAAAAGAATACAAAGTTAAGAAAAAAGAAATTGAAGCTGACTTCAATAAAAAATCTGCTGGTGTAGAAAAAAGTGCATTGAAAGATTTGGAATCAGAACGTGATAGAAAGATGGCTAGTCTTGAAGAAGATTTCAAAGATGCTGAAGATGAATTGAAGGATATTGAAATGCTTAATATTATTTCTGAAGCACGTTATCAAAACTTGTCATTACGTTATGGTCATTTGTTTGAATCTGGTATTGGAGCTGGAGCTATTCGTGGACTACTCGAAAGACTTGATTTACCAGAAACTATTGTTCGTCTTGAAACTGAATTAAAGAAAAGTAAAGGTGCCAAACGTGAACGTCTAATGCGTCGTATCAAATTACTCAAGAGTCTTCATAAAAATGATATTCGTCCAGAATGGATGATTATGACCAATATTCCTGTGATTCCACCAGACTTGCGTCCGATGGTTGCACTAGATGGTGGTCGTTTTGCTACTTCTGATTTGAATGATCTTTATCGTCGTGTAATTAACAGAAACAATCGTCTTCGTCGTTTGCTTGATTTGAATGCTCCTGAAGTTATCTGTCGTAATGAAAAACGCATGTTACAAGAAGCTGTTGACGCTCTTATCGACAACAATGCTCGTGCTACCAAGACTGTCCGTGCTTCAACCGGACAAAAACGTCAACTTCGTTCTCTAGCTGATATCTTAAAAGGTAAACAAGGTCGTTTCCGTCAAAATTTGCTTGGTAAACGTGTCGACTACTCTGGTCGTTCCGTTATTGTCGTTGGACCAAATTTGAAAATTAGTGAATGTGGTTTGCCAAAAATGATTGCTCTAGAACTTTTCAAACCATTTATAATGTCAGAAATAATAAAGCGTGAATTGGCTCACAATGTTCGTAGTGCTTCTAGATTTATTGAAAGTAATGCTTCTGAAGTTTGGGATATTTTGGAAGAACTTACCAAAACTACTCGTGTACTTTTGAATCGTGCTCCTACTTTGCATAGACTTGGTATTCAAGCTTTCCGCCCAACTTTGGTTGAGGGTAAAGCAATTAGACTTCATCCTCTTGTTTGTGCGGCTTTCAATGCCGATTTCGATGGTGATCAAATGGCTGTTCATTTGCCATTGTCAGAACAAGCAAAATGGGAAGCTGAAAATTTGATGGCTTCAGAAAAGAATTTGCTTAAACCTGCTACAGGTGCACCAGTTATCACTCCTCAACAAGATATTGCTCTTGGTTCTTATTATTTGACTAAACTGGATAATGAAAATGTTGATGAAAAATCTATTAAGACTTTTTCAAGTATTACTGAAGCCAGATATGCTTATAAGACAAGAGTTATTGGATTACGTGAAACTATCAAAGTAAGATTTGATAATCTGGATAAATTTGAAGTAGGAACTAATAAATTTATTGAAACAAGTTTTGGTCGTATTCTTTTCAATGAAATTTTGCCTGATAAAATTACTTATCATAATCAAACTGTAACTAAAAAAGATTTGAGTAATATCATTCAATTTCTTCTTGAATTTTATGGTCAAGAAATCACTGCTGAACATTTAGACAAGATTAAAAATCTTGGTTATAAATATGCTACCAAATCTGGTTATTCACTTGGTAAAGGTGACTTCCCATCTATCCCTGGTAAAAAAGAATTATTGCTTGAGGCTGACAAAAAAGTTTTGTTGGTAGAAGAACAATATGCTGAAGGTCTCCTTACTGATTCAGAACGTCATGGAAAAGTCTTGGAAATCTGGACAGAAACCAAAGATAAATTGGTAGGTATGGGACGCGACGTTATGGATCAAGACAAATCAGTATTTGCTATGATTGACTCTGGTGCTCGTGGTAGTTGGGGACAACTTGGACAAGTTATTTCTATGAAAGGTCTTGTGGCTTCTCCATCTGGTGATGTTATTGAACTTCCTGTGAAAGGAAACTTTAAAGAAGGTTTCGGAGTACTTGAATTTTTCATCTCATCTCATGGTACTCGTAAAGGTCTGTCAGATATGGCGCTTCGTACTGCTAATGCTGGATATCTTACTCGTCGTTTAGTAGATGTTGCTCAAGAAGTTGTTGTCAAAGAAGAAGATTGTGGAGATACTGATGGTGAATTGTTTACTTTGGAACAATCCAAACAAATGGGTGAAAAATTATCAGAACGTGTTCTTGGTCGTTATGTTTTGGCTGATGTCAAACATGGTAAAAAAGTAATTATCAAAGCTGGTGAAGTGGTGACAGCTGAGATTGCTCGTGTTATTGAAAAAGAAGAGGTTGATAATATGCATGTACGCTCAGTTTTACAATGTAAATTAGCAAAAGGCGTTTGTACAAAGTGTTATGGTTTTGACTTGAGTAATCGTATGCCTGTAAAAACAGGTACTGCTGTTGGTGTTATTGCTGCTCAGTCTATTGGTGAACCGGGTACTCAGCTTACTATGCGTACATTCCATTTGGGGGGTGTCGCTGGTGGTGGAGATATTACTCAAGGTTTGCCTCGTGTAGAAGAACTTTTCGAAGCTCGTAATCCAAAGCGTAAAGCTGTACTAGCCGAAGTTGCTGGTAAGATTGAGATAGAAGATGCTGATGGTAAAATAATAACAAGTCCAACTGGTCGTAAGATTTTTGAAGGACGTCGTGGTCAAAAAATTGTTAAGGTTCATCATGAAGGTAGTGAAGAAGTCGTCTATGAAATTAGTAAAGAAGACGATGTAAAAATTGCTGAAGGACAAAAAGTTAAAAAAGGTGACAAAATACTTGTTCGTGGAGGTAGTGGCGAGATTATAAAAGCTACGAATCCAGGAGTCGTCAGATTTGATGGTGAAAAGATGATTTTGACTTATGATGGTAAGACTACTAAAGAATATGTCATCCCTCTTGGTTATAAACTTTGGGTAAATGATGGTGATGATGTAGAAAAAGGTGACCAACTTACAGAAGGTGCTCTTGATCTAAAAGAACTCTTTGAGTTAAAAGGTCAGGATGCTGTGAAGAGATATGTGCTTGCTGAAATTCAAGAAATCTATGCATCACAAGGTCAAAGATTGAATGACAAACATATTGAAATCATCATCAAACAAATGTTTAGTCGTGTCTTCATCGAAGATCCAGGTGAAACAGATTTGCTTCCTGGTGAAATCGTCGAAAGATCACAACTTATCTTGGCTAATAGACAAGCTAAGAAAGATGGTGTCAAAGAAGCCAAAGGACGTGTTATGCTTATGGGTATCAGTAAGATTTCTCTTACAACTCAAAGTTTCTTGTCATCTGCTTCTTTTCAAGAAACATCTCGTGTTCTTGTTTCAGCTGCTATCACAGGTAAAATAGACTATCTAGAAGGTCTAAAAGAAAATGTGATTATTGGTCGTCTTATTTCTGCTGGTACTGGTGTATCTGGTATTCCAGAGTTGGATGAAAAGCATGCTGCTGAGGCTGTGGTTGAGACCGAAGTCGAAGAAGTGGCTGTTGTTGAATAATAGTTATTGAAAATTAAAGACTCCTCGTGAAAGCGGGGAGTTTTTTTTAGCAGAATAAGCAAATTAAGCAGAATAGGCAGAATAAGTAATCTTATAAACTTTTAACTTCCTTGTTCGCCTTGGGTGGAATAGACTTTAAGAACTTCGTTTATCCTTGATTTTCTCTCTAAAATATGCTAAATTATACTTAATTGAACATAAATTTTAAAGTTTAAGAAATATGAGGAATAATTTGTTTTCTTTTTTTACAAGATTGTATTTGTTAATGATGCCGGCTCTTTTTGTTGCCGTATTCGTTTATTTTAAAGTATATTATAGTGAAAATTGGTTTATGAGTTCTCAAATGACGAACTTTGTGGTTGCTGTAATAGCTGTTTTTTTCCCAGTTTTTTTAGTTAGATTTTCACCAAAATTTAAAAAATTAAAAGAGATTAAAGTTTTACCAGTAGTTAAATATACTTTTTTGTTTTGTGTAATATTGTTTGATATAGTAGCTTTTTCTTATGCATTTTTGATTTATGAATCAGGTAGAACAGATGTTTTTGCAAGTTTTGATTTTTTAAAAGAAAAGGGTAGACTAATAGAAAGTATTGATAATAATTTTAAAATTTACGAGAACAAATATAGAGGTTTTGTTATGAAGTATCCAAATAATTGGAGTTATACAAATGGCGAAAAAAATAAAATTGTGGAATTTTTGGCACCTCTTAGTTCTACATCTGATGATTTCAGAGAAAACTTATTACTTAATCTTACTAAATCTGCTATAAATTTGGAACAACTTGAAAAAGAAGTTAATAATGCCATTGAGAAGGCCTCTATTGTGTGAGTGAAAGTAGAATCGTCTGAAGATTTTATTGTAAATAACAAAACATGGAAAAAAATTATCGTGACAGGAAAAAACTTTCAAGATGATTCTCTAGTAAAAATCGCTTATTTTTATTATGTAGATGAAAAGAATCATAAGGATTATATTTTTACCTATATTGGTCATGATCCTGATTTTGAAAAATATATGTTTCAGATAGAGGACACAATTAAATCTTTTATTTTTTAAGTAATGCAATAAAAAAGTATGTCCGGACACTCAAAATGGCACCCCGCAGAACTTCCTTTCAGTCAGTTTGCGGGGCAAGCGTGGTAGTTTGGACGTAATTAATTTATTTAACGTAATTTGTAATTTTATGTCAGGTCATTCTAAGTGGCACAATATTCAAGGGAAAAAAGGTAAAGCTGACAAAGCTCGTAGTAATTTGTTTACCAAGCTTGCTAAGACTATTACGGTAGCTGCGCAACTTGGTGGAGGAGATCCAGAAATGAATTTTTCTCTTCGTCTGGCAATTGACAAAGCAAAGGGTGGTAACATGCCAAAAGATAATATTGAACGTGCTATCAAGCGTGGTACAGGTGAACTAGAAGGAGGAGTACTTCAAGAAGTTATTTATGAAGGTTATGGACCTGGTGGAGTAGCTTTGCTTATCAAGACTGTTACTGACAATATCAATCGTACCATTTCGGAACTCAAAGGAACTTTCAACAAATTCAATGCTTCTCTTGGTGCCAAGGGTTCTGTGCAGTGGCAATTTGAAAATGTAACTGTAGTACGTATTACAGCAGAAGAAAAAGCTAAAATTAAAAATTGGGAAGAATCTCAGCTTGAATTGATGGACGCAGGAGTCAATGATATTGTCGAAAGTGAGGAAGGTGTAGAGCTCATTGGTGCTATGGAAAAATTTCAATCCATTATGGAAGTTGTAGAAAAATTAGGATGTGAAGTAGAAACTTCTGGCCTTGAATGGTTGGCCAAAGAAACTATTGAACTTCCTGCTGATAAGTCTGAATCATTAGAAAAACTTGTGGAGGCTTTGCAAGATCTAGATGATATTGAGGATGTATATACAAATGAATTTTAGAATTTTCAATTTTTAATTTTAAAACAATTTTAAATTTCTAAATTATCCCATATGCCAACTAAAAAACCAGAACGAATCCTAGGGATAGATCCTGGCTTTGGGCGTATTGGTTGGGGAGTGATTGAACATCGAAAAGGTAAGTGGGTTGGTGTGGCGTATGGTTGTATTGAAACGAACAAAAAAGCTGACTTTGTAGATAGACTTTTGGAATTGAGTATAGACTTGACTAATATAATAAAAAAATATAAACCAGAGTACAGTGCTGTGGAAGAATTGTTTTTTTATAAAAATGTTACAACTGGGATAAAAGTTGGACAAGCCCGAGGAGTTATTTTACTTACTCTCAAACAGCAAAAAGTCATAGTTTACGAGTATACTCCTTTACAAATCAAACAAAGTATTACAGGTTACGGACGGGCAGAAAAAGGTCAACTTCAGCGTATGGTCAAGATGATGCTTGGTGTGAAGAAACCAATCACCCCAGATGATGCGGCAGATGCTTTGGCTGTAGCACTTACTTGTAGTACTGGACTACGGATGTTGAGGATGTAATTTTAAGGAAAACAAAAAACACTAGTTTAATCGAGACTGGTGTTTTTAGTTTGTAAAAAATTTATTTATTTTTTATTACAAATGTTTTGGCAATCATATCATGCCAAGTTCTTTTTTTGGGGTGAAAGCCAATCCAGAAAAAACCCAGTAAAAAAGGTATCGCACTTATTATGAGAGAAAAAAATCTGATTACTGCTTGAGAAACATTTATATTCAGTCCTTTTTCATCAATTATTTTTAATCCAAGAATAATTTTACCTGGAGTGGCAGATTTCCAAATCCAGAATCCTATAAAATAAGTTATAGGGACAACGACTTTCCAGCCCGTATATGCGAAGGCTAATTCAAAAGGTCCAATACTACTGGCACCAAATAAAAGACCTAAAATAGACAAAGCTATAAAATCTATAAACAAAGCCAAAACTCTGATCCAAAAACCAGCATAGTGTCTTTCTTCTTTTGTTTTGTTTGATATTTTTTGTTGAGGTTTATTTTCCATATTGTTTTTTATATTTATTATATTAAGACTATTTTATCATTATTTGTCTCTATTTTACAATGGGTTGCTAGTTTTTGTCTTATAAATGTGATAAAATATATATGTTATAAATTTATATAATTTAAAAAAATATGGCTCAAAAAATAAGAATCGCTATCAATGGTTTTGGACGTATTGGACGTCATGCTTTCAAGGTCGCCCAAGCAAAAAGAAATGTCGAAGTTGTCGCTATCAATGATTTAACAGATACCAAAACTTTGGCTCATTTGCTCAAATATGATACTGCATATCCAGATAGTAAATTAAAAATTGGTTTTGACGAAAAAAATATTATTATTAATGGTAAAAAAGTTCCAAGTTTTTCTGAGCGTGATCCAAAGATGTTGCCTTGGAAAAAGTTAAAAGTAGACGTGGTAATTGAGTCTACTGGAGTTTTTCGTACTTCAGAATTGGCTGGGTTACATCTTCAAGCTGGCGCCAAAAAGGTAGTACTTTCAGCTCCTGGCAAAGGTGATGATATTCATACTTATGTACGTGGTGTTAATTGTGGTACCTATAAAGATAAAAAAGAAAAAATTATTGACAATGCTTCTTGTACAACCAACTGTACTGCCCCTATAATGAGAGTATTAGAAAATGAATTTGGAATTGAAAAAGCAATGCTTACTACAGTACATTCTTATACTGCTGACCAAAATATTCAAGATGGTCCACACAAAGATTTGCGTCGTGCGAGAGCCGCTGCCCAAAATATTGTTCCTACTTCTACCGGAGCTGCTATTGCCACTACTAGAGTAGTGCCAGAACTTGAAAATAAATTCGATGGTATGGCTTTGCGTGTACCTACAATTACAGGTTCACTTACTGATTTTACAATAGTTCTAAAAAAAGATGTAACTGTAGAACAAATTAATAAAGCTTTTATAAAGGCAAGTAAAACTTATCTCAAAGGAATTTTGATGACGACTACTGAAGAAATAGTTTCTTCAGATATTATTGGTAATTCTTATTCTTCTATTGCTGACCTTAGCCTTACCAAAGTAGTTGGAGGCAATCTTGTTAAAGTCGTTTCTTGGTATGACAATGAATGGGGTTATGCTAATAGATTGGTGGAGATGGTTGAGATTGTAGGTAAGAACTAATTTAGAAATTTTATCCCGATTTAATCGGGATTAAAACAATTCAAAAATTTTGAAATTTAAAAAACTTTTTTTTAAAAATTTAAAATTAAAACATTAAAAATTGTTTTAAAATTTAAAATTACTAAATTTAAAATTTTTTATGAAGACTATCAATAAACTAAAAAACCTTGCAAACAAAATTGTCCTTCTTCGTGTCGATTACAATGTTCCTCTTAAGAAAGGTGAGATTTTGGATGATGAAAAAATTGTGAAGTCTCTACCGACTATTCGTGCTTTACAAGCCAAGAAAGCCAAAATTCTTATTGTCACGCATATTGGACGTCCGGATGGTAAAATTGTTTCAGATTTAAAAGTAGATCCTGTTGCTTTGCGTCTTGGAAAATTATTGAAACAAAGAATCGTAAAATTAGATAGCAAAAATTGGGCCAAAAAATCTGGTGATAAAATGCGTTTAGATATGTTGATGACAATTGACAAGATGCGTCCAGGTGAAGTGGCTATGCTAGAAAATATCAGATTCTCCAAAGATGAAGAAGGAAATAAAGGAACTTTGGCACAAGAATTGGCTAATCTAGCGGATATTTTTGTGCTAGATGGTTTTGCTGTATCTCACAGAGCTGATGCCTCTGTAGTTGGTGTGGCTAAATATTTACCTGCGTTTGCTGGTTTACTTATGGAAAGTGAAGTAAAAGCTTTGTCAAAAGTTTTGAAAAGTCCAAAGAAACCTTTTGTTGCTATCATTGGTGGTGTGAAAGCCGAAACAAAAATTCCTGTTATCAAAAATTTATTGAAAAAAAGTAATTACATTCTTATCGGTGGAGGAATAGTGAATACTTATCTTTATGCTAAGGGTTTCAAAATTGGTAATTCTGTTGTAGACAAAAAATACGCCAAAGAAATTTTGCAATATTGTAAAAGTAAAAAAGTTATCAAACCACTTGATGTTGTAGTGGGAGATATCAAAGGTAAAAAATATTGGGTGAAAGATTTAGACAAAAATTTCAAAATTACTGATAAAAATTTGGCAATTTATGATATTGGTCCTAAGACTATTCATGAATATGCTAAGTATATCAAGAAAGCCAAGACAATTGTCTGGAACGGAGCAATGGGTTATTTCGAACAACATCCTTATGAAAATGCGACTTATAGTATCGCTCGTCTGGTCGCTACAAGATCAAAAGGTAAAGCTTTTGGTGTAGTTGGTGGTGGGGAAACATTGCTTAGTCTCGAAGTCGTGAAGATGACTGAATATGTAGATCATGTTTCTACTGGTGGTGGTGCGATGTTAGAATTTTTGTCAGGGAAACAATTGCCAGGAGTTAAAATACTTTAGTGGAATGAGGAAAGGGGAATGTGGAATGTAATGTGATTAAATTTTTATGAAAAAAATAAAATGTTTACGTAAAAAAATAGATTGCGTTGACAAAAAGATTTTGAAATTATTGTCCAAGCGTTTTGTTTTGACTGACAAAATTGGTAAAATAAAAAAATTAGAACAAATTGAAATAGAAGATAAAAACAGAGAAACAGAACTTGTAGACAAATTTGTAAGTTTTTCAGAAAAATCAAACTTAGATAAAAAATTTACTTTAGATCTTCTCCAACTTATTTTGCAAGAATCTAAAAAAAGACAGAAATAAAGCCTGGTGAGCCTCGTAGGCCTTGTAAGCTTTGTAAGCCTTTTTATACCCTTGCAATATTCTCTCTTTCTGTTAAAGTATAGTTATATTTAAGTAAAAAATTTTATGTCAAAAAAGAAAATCGTCTTTTCCGCTATTCAACCAACCGGCAACTTGCACATCGGCAATTATCTTGGCGCTGTCAGAAATTGGGTAGAATTACAGAAAAATGAAGACTATGAGTGTATTTTTTGTATAGCAGATTATCATGCTATGACTGGCGACAAAACAGCTCAAGACAGACGCGATCAGATTATTTTGATGGCGGCTGAGCTTTTGGCACTAGGTATTGATCCTAAGAAATCGACTTTTTTTGTCCAATCTCATGTGCCAGAACATACTGAGCTTGCTTGGATTTTTAATACCATTACTCCTCTTGCTGAATTGGAAAGAATGACTCAATTTAAAGATAAATCCAAAAAACAAGCTAAAAATATAAATACAGGTTTACTTACTTATCCTATTTTGCAGGCTGCTGATATTTTGATGTATAAAGGAAATTTTGTTCCTGTAGGGCAAGATCAAATACAACATGTTGAACTAACTCGTGATACTGCTCGATGGTTTAATAATCGTTATGGGGAATATTTTCCAGAAACAGAGGCCTTGCTTACAGAAACTCCCAAAATAATGAGTTTACTGGAACCGACTAGAAAAATGAGTAAGAGTTATGGACTAAGTCATGTGTTAGAGCTTGCTGACGAACCAGAAGTGATTTTGGCAAAACTCAAAAAAGCTGTGACAGCTAGTGAACCTGGTGAAAAATCTCCAGGCGTAGAAAACTTGTTATTGCTACTAAAAAACTTCGCAGATGAGACTGTGTATAACAACTTTGTGGAAGCTGAAAAAAATGGTACTATTAAATATGGAGAGTTGAAGGAAACCTTGGCGCAGGCTATAGGAGACTATTTTGCAGATTTTCGCGAAAATAGGACACAGTACCTAGAAGATAGAAGTTTCTTGGCTACAGTGCTCTCAGAGGGTGAAATAAAGGCCAGTAAGATTGCCAAGGCTTCTATGAAAGAAGTAAGACATCTCATTGGAATTAGATAAAAAATTTTTATTTATCTAAATTTAGAAAGGGGGTGAAAAAATATGAAAGCATTACATATGGTGGCATTTCTACTCGTAGTAGTAGGAGCTTTGAATTGGTTACTTGTTGGTCTATTTTCTTTTGATCTAGTAGCTTATCTTTTCAACGGTGGTTTGGATTGGATAGCTACAGTAGTCTACGTATTGGTAGGTCTATCTGGACTTGTTCTTCTTTTCACTCATAAAAAAGATTGTAAAATGTGTAGTTAAATTTGGTAAGTACAGTTTTTATAAAACACAAAAAAGATGCTACATGCTTGTGGGCGTCTTTTTTGTTTTTAGTAGCAGATACAGCTTTTCAGCATACATAGCAGAGTCAGCAGATGTAGCTATAGTTGACAGAAAATTTAAGTTTATGTAATATAAACAAACTTTACAATCAGTGTAATCTAATAAAAATCAGTTTAAATCAGTGTTATGAAAACAATAAATACTCCAGAACTAATAGAATGGCAAAAACAAAATAAAAAGATTAGAATTATTGATGTTCGCACAGAATATGAATACAATGAGGGGGCTATAAAAAATTCGGAGCTTATTCCTCTTGATGTTTTAGATAGAGTTTTTGCTGAAAAATTGACTGACAAAGATGAAATTATTGTATGTGTTTGTCGCA
>Ga0210025_1000995_pt1 | contig 32795 bp, 22 predicted proteins | sample CryGeyme20150102_FD_183989 | JGI IMG/M metagenome (GOLD analysis project Ga0210025, IMG submission 183989) | Groundwater microbial communities from Crystal Geyser aquifers in Utah, USA - Crystal Geyser metaG 2015-0102 (SPAdes) (version 2) | ecosystem: Environmental > Aquatic > Deep subsurface >... | reverse complement strand
GGGGGGGGGGGTCTGACGAAAGCGTTTTTCATTGTCTTGATGATTGATCTGTAACGTCTACCCAGGCATACATTTTGATGTAATCATTCATAACCCCAAAGATCTTCACCTTAGCACTAGAATTTACTTGCTTATAGAATACTGTTGTACGAGGAAACAACAGGATTGCTGAGGAGCGAATGAGGTTTCAGAGCCATCAACTCTACTCCTACTTCATCAAAAACAAGATAAAAAACAATCGACAGTTTGCCATCAAATCCACAGTAGTAGTGGTCTACTAGAACCAAGAGGAAAGGAGTAGTCTACTTACCATCAAATACATAATAATAGGGTCTGTCGAGTAAGATCCTAATCCATCAAGCACTTACTTCTTCACAATAAAAACTATCCTGATGGAATACTGCAGAATATCAAGGCGGTGGCAGAATCAACATCAGCATAAGCATCAACGCATGATTCAACACAGTCTACTACTATGGTCCTCGTGCTGCGTTCTAGTATTCCTGTCAGCAACTTCTACGCAGGCATTTACTTTCATTCAAATTCCACCAACTACCACTAGCAGTAGGGTTCAGCAGGCCGACTTGCTACACAAAAAAACTGTAGTAACAACACTAGTACCATCATCACAACCATCAGCATCAACGTCATTATCATCATCATCGGACAGTCGTTTGTTTATCCGTGCTCCACCTGGATCGGGTTATGCCACGGAAGATGACGAAGAATCTGCTTTCCCCGTTACCTACGAACCCATGATGGAATATCCCGGAACGATGCGACCGGGTAGTACACCCGAAAATGCCCCGTACCAGGATTTGCCCATTGCCGATACAGATCCCGATCCTGTTCCCTGGCCCCACTTTCAACAGATTGAATGGCACCACAAGTGGGATGCACCGCATCCTCATCCTATTCCCATGGAGGAATTTATCGAACAGCAGGGACGGTGGGCCACACCAGAAATGGAAGCCGCAATGCGAGCCGGAGTTCGACGTGATATTCGAGAACGACAGGAACAGGAAGCCACCGAACGTCAAGATATGATTATTACTGATGATGATGACGATGACGATGATGATACTACTTTTGATATTAATGAAGAACCAGTATCTCTGGGAGATGGCATGTTCGGAAAGCTGGGATCGGATGCCGATGCCGCTATTACAGCAGCTGCTGCGGCACCCAAGGCTGAGGGGGGAAAGGAAGGTGATGATGATAAAGATGAAAATGTTGACGACGACGACGACGATGATGATGATGATTTGGATGACGATGATTTGGATAACTTTTTGCTGGATTTGGGATTAGATGCGGACATGGAAGACATGGTGGTGGGTGATGACGATGATGTTGGAGATGTCGGCATAGATCTAGGAAGTGAGCCACCTGATGATGACATAGTGGAAGTGGTGAGTGATGGTGGAGACATTTCGGCGGCAATTGACGTGGAAGATGACGATGATTTGGACCTTGGAATGGACGAAGACGAGGAAATGGGAGGAGGCGATAGTTTATCTACCGTGCCTTTAGACGATTTAGCTGATAGCGATGATAACCTTGACGGCGAAGATGTCTTCGACGATGGAGGCTTTGATTTTGATGATAGCGATTTTGACGGTGGCGATGTATGGTAGACAGACAAAATACTGTACAAATCATACTTTCGTGCTGAACAAGCTTTTCAACACAGACATGGTTTAGGTATATACAACTATGTCTTGTCATCCTACTACAAACAAAGATCCATGATAACGGCAAAAAAGCTTGCCTTCTAAAACCTGGAATCGAATTCAAGTGGGAGGTATCCGTATGTATAGATGCTACCCCCGGAATAATTATTTGTGTAGCGATCGCACGACACTCCTATTAAATCATGGAGTAGAGCTTTGTTCTCATAGAATCGTGTACGCCATTTCGTTCATTGCCATCCCATCTTCATCGTCGAGAAAGGTTGGATCGTCCGTCAACATGTTTGCCAACTGCTCAATATGTTCCTTGGTTTTTGACCTTGGAATGACGCTCATCTTATGTTGCAGAGCCCAGCTCAAGACGACTTCGGCTTCACTTCTACCGTGTTTGGCGGCTATTCCTTGAACAATAGGATCCGACAAGACATGATTTTCTTTGCTTTTGTCTGGGTGATTTCTTCCCAACGTCGAATATGCGACAAATTCTATTCCGTATTTTGAGCATATTGCACGTTCGTCGCTTGAGGGTTGGATGGGATCGGCAAAATACTGTAGGACATCCGGCATTCGAGCATTTGGATCGCCTTGTTTTTGTCGTTCCTTTATATCCTTTATTAGATCTTCCAAAACGTACGAATGTACGTTGGACACCCCGATTCTTTGGGCTGAATGGTCTATGGCGACGATTGCTTCCATGGCTTTCCAAGCCTCGGTTAAATTCAATAAGTCAGGGAGCGAGTCTTTGCATCGAGGGTGCCATGATTCCCAGCATTCAGGTGCATGAATGTAGTAAACATCCAGAGGATAAATTGTGCTGTTGTCATTGGGATCATCACAAAATCCTACCAATTCAGTTCGACTATCGCGGGCATGTTGACGAATATCTTCAAAACTCGTCATACTCCATGGAGGAATTTTTGTAGAGACTCTCACATCTTCCTCGCCGCACTTGGGCAAATCCTTGGGCAAACTGCAGGTATCACTTTCATCGGCAAAATTTTGAATTAAAGCTGCTGCACATTCCCTTTCTTCTATCACAGGATATTTGAAATATTCTTCCAGGGCTCGTCCAACACTCTTTTGATTATGCCAGTAGTCCGCTTCAGCCGTATCAAATTTACGAAAGCCTGCCTCCAGGGCCATAGTTACGGCCTGTTAGATATGTTCAATCGAATTTCGGTGAGTCAACTGAACGATAATATATATGTGACGAGTCGCGAAACCAGTGCCAACAGATCTCTCATCATGGCCGATGGCCGATCATACCTGAAAGGTGTTGACGCCCAGACCCAATGTACCGAAACCAACGCCAATGAGGGTGTTTGAAGGTAAAATCATAGACATTATAGTTTTGTTGGTGGTTGATTATATTTTTCGTTTTTGTTGGATTATGAAAGAGGTGTGTGTGTGTGGCCAAGCTTTGAGTGAAAAACAAAAACAAAAGAACACCGGTGATGGGTTCGCGGATCTACAGTGAAAACGAATTCCAGTCTCCAGTCATAATTAAAAAGAAGTAGACTACACTAAAATCTATTCCAGCCAACGAATTTTTCAATGGCCATTGTGCGTCCAATCCTTCAGGGGCCCCTCCAAAGAGAAAAGTGAGAGGAGCGAGTGGTCCACTCGAGTACCAGTAGACTAGTACTAGAGTACTAGTACTAGGCCAGCTAGTAGTACTACAGTAGTACTCCTAGCTAGTACTAGTAGTACTATACTACCTACTACTACTACTAGTAGTAGTAGTAGTAGTAGGTATCCCCTCTAGTAGTAGCTAGCTACCCTGTAGTAATGGTACCTGGAAGGTCCGCCAAACCCCTACTTTTAACCCTACTTACAAACCCTTTGAGTCATGTTGAAATATGAATAAATCTTTATTTCAACACATTTCAACACATGATATCAACACATTTCAACAAATTTCAACATGACTCAATTTCTACTACTACTACTACTACTACTACCACAGTGCTATGGTGGTCTGGGGTTCGATATCTCAGCAGCAGCAGCAGTAGTACTAGTACTAGTAGTACTCCTGCTTTCAACACATTTCAACACGTGTCAACAAATTTCAACACATATCAACACATTTCAACAGATTTCAACAAATTTCAACATGACTTAAAGGCAGGACTATTCAACACGGGATTCATTGAGGTTATGAGCTCTAATTGGCGGACCTTCCTGGTATTGAATTGGCATGAGAAAGTGGTCAGTCAAATAAATCAAGAATTTTGAAAAAGTGTGCGTCGTAAATAAATCTTGGCGATTACGCATTGAATGGATCAATGCAGCAATGGGACTGACCCACAAGTTTCTTCCGTTTCTCTTCTCCCCAAATCCAACACCACCCACTGCAATTGAGGAACTCCCTCATTCCTTTCATATACCAATAAAAAGCTATTGTACTTTTTCTTGTATCGATATGAGCTCTGTTCCTATCGTCCAAGGTGTGGCTGTCGATCCTAACAGCAAACAACAGCAGCAGCAACCCGTTGTGGTGCAAGGCATTCCAAACAACAACCATGATGCCTACGTCGATTATGGCAGTGCCGAACAGCAACAGCAACAACCTTTGACGGGTGGCATGCATGCGCAACAACCCAATCAATTTCGTGATGTCATCTGGGCCATTCTGTTCATTGGACATTTTGTACCCTTGGCCATGTACGCCATTTTTTCGAACAGTAGTAGCAGCGACAATGACGAGCAAGAAGGTGGTGGTACTGCCTTGGAACTCCAGCCTCATTTGTTCTGGCTCTCCACGGTTGCCTTGGTCAGTATCGGTTTGGCTAGTTTCAGTTTCGGTGGAATGATGTCGCAGGCCGAGCTGCTCGTCAAAGTATCGTTGGTGTTCAGCGTCTTTTGTAGTGGACTTTTGGGCGTCTTTGGTCTGTTGAGTGGTCAAACTTTAATGGCCGTTCTAGGATTTTTCAGTCTGGCCATTGGATGCTGCTATGCCTGGGCCGTTTGGAGTCGCATTCCCTATGCTGCGGCCAATTTACGAACCGCTCTCACGGCCGTCAGGAACAATATGGGATTGGTGGTAATCAGTTATGTTTTCATGGCGGTGGCTTTCGCTTGGACTTGTCTCTTCTTCTTGGGATTTGGACACTCTATGCAACAAGCCAGTTATCCTATTTTGTTTTGTTGGTTGGTCAGCTTCTATTGGGTCCACCAAGTTTTGGAATATACGGTTCATGTCATTTGTGCCGGTGCGTATCATGATTTTGGTTATTGAAGTTTGTTTCAGGCTTGGGGAAAATCTCGCTCACGCTATTATTATTATTATTTTCCCACGCAGGTGTTGTGGCTACATGGTGGTTCAATCCTGCCGAAGCTTCTAGTTTTTTTTCTTCGGCCCTCCGTGATTCCACCATCCGAGCCTTGACCTTTTCCTTTGGCAGTATCTGTTTTGGAGCCTTTCTCGTGTCCATTGTCCGGGCCCTTCGTGTAACGCTGCAATATGCTCGTCAAAATGATGATGCCCAATTTTTGGTTTGCATCCTTGAGTGCATTCTTCGGTGTATTGAAGATGTGATCGATTACTTGAACAAGTGGGCCTACATTTATGTTGGAATTTATGGCTTTAGTTACCTCGAGGCTGGTCGGGAAGTCTTTAATCTCTTTCAGAACAAGGGTTGGACTGTTATTATTACAGATGACTTAGTTGACAATGTCTTGTTTATGATCAGCGTAGCCATTGGACTGGTTAGTGGGACACTGGCCTATTTTATGGGCACGGATGCGCTTGAAAATGCTGGAGTGCAAGATGAGTCGGGCATGGCTGCTGGTATGACTGCTTTCGGCATTGGATTCTTGATGGGACTCTTGCTTTCAACCATTGCTTTGAGTCCAGTGGCAAGTGCAGTCAATACCGTCATTGTATGCTATGCGGAAGCTCCAGCGGAATTTCAAGCCAATCACCCCCAATTGGCTTCAGAAATGCGAGCTGCCTGGACGGGGGCATGGCCTGAACTTGCGTTTGGGTCTGGTCCGAGAAATACTGTTAGCGGAGGACAAATTGCTTGAGTATCTTTTGAGAGAAGTATTGTGTAGCTGCTGGCTGAGCAAGTCTTGCTGTTGGCGCGAAACACTTGTTCGTGTGATTTGTGAGAAGAAACGTATCGACCCAAGAAGAGTTGAAATAAATGACTGTGGTGTGTATCAAAGAATATTAGAGAGCATGGACGGCACTCGAATTTAAGTTTACTAACGGGACTCAGAAGCGATTGTTTACTGTACTATATTAAGAGCCTATGTCTGTTAAGTTGCCCAGTAGTATATTTCAGTAGCTACTACAATTGTTGGGGGGCGTTCGTCGATGCTTTACGCATAGCAGCGTTCAACAAATCCAACTAGCATTCTAACATTAATCTGAATCGCTGGCATCATCATCATCACTGCTGCTATCACTCAAATTCATGGTCGCCAATTGTTGTTGTTGTTGTTGTTTCGGTGGTGGTTGTGGTTGCTGCTGCTGCTGCTGTTGTTGTTGTGGATTACGTCTTGCGTGAGCTTCTCGTGCCGCTCGTCTCTCGGCAGCGGCACGTTGTTGTTCTGGACCACCCCGAGGATATTTTTCCTTTGCATCAACAGCAGTCGCCGCGGCTGATTTGAACTTTTCCTCTTCTTCTTCGGTTCGTTGTCGTTTCTTCTTTTGTTGAATCCGATCGCGTTCGGCTTGTCGAGCCCGTTCCAGTTGCAATGCAGCCAAGGCACCACCCCGTAATTGGTGCGGAAGTGGATTTGGCGTGGAGAATCCTACCACAGGTGCGTTGGGGTTCCATTCAGCGGGTGCCGATGTCCGACTGGCAAAACTGCGTGCTACAGCAAGAATCGAGTGCACTTGGTCCATGGTTTCTGGGATGGGCCGAACGCGAGGACGACTGGGATCAACCTTCATATTAGGATTATTGGTATTGGATAATAGCCAAGGTTCTGCCTTTTCTATTATGGCCGTTAAAGATTGTTCAACTTCTATCATTGCCTGGGTTTTTTCCAACTCTAGAGAATTATTGTCGGCGGCCATTCTGATACTGTATTGAAAAAATTGAAAACGAAAAAAAAGAAATAATAGAATCGTTGGTCGGGGAATGCGCCGATACAGTATTTGTATCTGTAAAACTGTAGTAACTGCTGGACGCTTATGAGATCAGGCAGGATAAAATTTAAGCCTTTCTTCCTTTCTGTGTGTTTTCTTTTCTGGTTGGAACGTGGCCCCGCCCTTGGTACAATTTCAAATTAGAATAAGAGATGATAACAATTTAATATCCCAGTGTCCTTTCGTTTTTGATATACCTGGTACCGAGTAGACGGCTTCAAAGGGATGTGCGTGATTGCGCTGCCTACCTGCAAGAGACCTGAAATAATTGCCAATGAGGCCATTAGAGTTCATGTTAGATGGGATTGTCGTTTTGGCATGAATGAAAGATACCTTTTCCTCTATTTCAAGATCCCAGATAGATAAAAAGAACCTCCGAGGTAGGAGGTCTATGTGTAAACTTCACCTTTTTACTTTTTACACTGCCGGATGTCAACACGTCGGCCAATTGCCAATTGTGTGTTCAATTTAGTGTGTATCAGCAACTGCTGCAATATTTTGAAATCTTGTCGTCTTCGCAGCCGCAAACGCTTTATTTTTTCAGAGCCATAATTTCTACCCCTTGACGATTGTAAAGTCTTTCACCATGACTACGATTTCCTTTCTCCGTACTTTGATGGTTGCTCTGATGCTCGGGATCAGTTCTGCTTTTCTGTCCCCCTGTAACAATTATGTTTGCAAGACAATGACACCAACCACTGATACTACTAGGACCAGTTTGAAATTCAAGTTCCTAAAAGATCTAGGACTTGAAAAGCCAAGTTGACTTCCGGATTTTGGGGGCGACAAGAAAGAGGAGGAAGCACCTCCAGCTCCTGACGCTGAGCAGGAAGATGCTGCGACTGACGAAGTTGTCGCTACTACTGATTCGGAAAATTAATATATGTAGCGCATAGTAAAAAGAGAAGAAGAAATGAGCTGAGAAAATAAACGAAACCAAACCACCACAGCGGCCATTCACAATTTTTTCTCGTCTTTGCATTTTAAAACAGCGCACCTGTGCCATACCATACCATATTTGCTCTGCAACCATGGCAAAACGCGAGCAAACGAAGAAACAAACTGATTTGTCACTACGTAAAAACAACGAATGCAGCAGTACTTGCACTGGATCCGTCTGTTTGTTTCTTTGTGGTCCCTTTAAAAAAAAAGGGAAATAGGGCAGTAGTAACACAAAGTTCACCCAATAGACACTGCTTCAATCCTTTTTTAGTACAATCTTCTTAGTGCGGTCCGCCTCATCTAAACTGTTAGCGAACGTGACGACGGTAGGTGCCTGCGGCGGTGTACAACACCGACACACCCACTCTGACTCTCCGTTTGTTTGTGTTCCTGTAATACAGTAGAAACTTTCAACTGTTACAGTAAGAGGTGTTGCTCATTGCCGGAGAATGGCTACCACTCTTGCCGAGTACTCATAGTAGTTAGGTAGTACTGTTTCGATTATGTAACTTCTACCAGTAGCTAGTACTGTTTCGATTATGTAGCTACTACTACGTACTACTGTACCAATAGTAGGCAACCCTCTTAAAATCGATCGCGGGTTTACTCTTCACCTGTAGATGGGAGTTACTACTACTAGTACGACTACTACTAATACAGTGTATCGTTAGCTTGCTTCGTTACTACTTAGTAGCTACAGTAGTAGCAGAAGAGTACTAGCTACCAGGTAGCCAGTAGAGTGACCCCGTAGCTAGCTAGTAGTAGACTAGTCTAGTAGCCTACTACTGGTAGTACTCGAGTAGATACTACTAGCTAGTAGTAGTAGGCTACTTTAGCTACGAAGCTAGCTAGCTAGTAGGGTCTAGCTAGCAGTAGAGTGAAAGGCATCTTTGCTGGATGTCTCCAAAGATGACGTCGTTAAGATGACTCCACCAGTCGTGGAGACTGTTTTCAGTTACCAGGTACGAGTACCAGGTACCTACTAGCTAGCTACTACTCTAGCTAGTAGTAGGTCTACTGTAGTACGTTTGGTGCTCGATAATTATTTTTTACTCCGTGAAATGGAAACAAGATTCGGACGACCTGTTTAAAAATCATTCAGCTCAACCGACTAGTAGTAGTCTAGCTAGAACTCCGGGAGTATTCCACAGTGGTGTACTGCCTACCTGGTACTAGTACATCAGAGTAATACGGTACTACCTGGTAGTACTCCGCCTACTAGTAGCCCGCGCTAGCTAAATAGTATAGTAGAGTACCAGGTACTACTACTAGCTAGTAGATAGTATTAGTAGTAGGAGTAGTACCGTTGTACTGCCTGTTACTACTACTACTAGCTAGAGACTACAGTTGTTGTTGTTTTCCTACAGGTACTACTACTCTAGTAGCTAGCAATAGCTCTGCAGATTAAACACGAGAAAGTACAAAAGATTTGCACCGGAGTAGTTCCTTGTCAACTGAAGTACCTGGTAGCAAATAAAAAATTACTATAATTCATATTATTATTAGTGTCTTGTTCCAAATTCACAAGACAAGCTACTTACTAAAGTAATTACAAAACGATGGCAGAACCTGTCGTCGTACAAGGCACTGAAGTGGGCAATCCCCACGCGTACAATACCGATGCACCACAGGAGCAGCATGCCAAACAAGCCAAATGTCAAGATCCTATGTTTGCACCGCTCTTCTACATTGACATTATTTGTGTCGTAGCTGTGGCCGGTGCTTACGGTGCCGATGCCCTGGCAGACAGCAACAATCCCTTTCAGGAAGAATATCAGGGATATTACTACGCGTCCGTGATCGCAGCTGTTTTTGGTCTCGTATTTAGTGGTGTAGGACTGCAAGTCATGATGTGCATTCCAGAAACTCTCATCAAGGCGGCTTTGATCTTTACAGTGGTCATGTCTATCGTTTGGATGATCTTTTCCTTCATGAGCGGCAGTCTCATGGGAATCGTTTTGGCCGTCCTCGTGTGCGCTTTGACGTGCTGCTACGCCTATTGCGTTTGGAGTCGCATTCCCTTTGCAACCATCAATTTAGTAACAGGCATGACCGCCATTAAGAAAAATCGCGGTGTCATCGTTGTCAGTTACATTTTTGCGATCTTAGCTGCCCTTTGGAGCTTCGTCTGGGCCATTGCTGTCATGGGAACATTTGACTCCGTCTACGAATGTCAAGACCAAGAAGCCAGGACAGGATGTGTCATCGCTACTGGAGGTTATGGCTACTTGTTCTTGTTATTCTTGGCTTTTTTTTTCAGTCAACAAGTCTTACAGGTACGTGAGAAAGATAAAAGTAGAACCATGTGTTGCATGTTGTAAACGACGTTACTTTCATGCCTCGCTTACTAATTTCTTGCTTTACACTTACCGTGCCTTTGGACAGAATACTATTCACGTGACGGTTGCTGGTGTTGTTGCCACCTGGTGGATTGCTCCCGAAGAAGCTAACAGCTGTTGTTCAGCCAGCATTTTCGATTCGTTGAAACGTTCGCTGACCACTAGTTTTGGATCCATTTGCTTTGGTAGTCTGCTGGTCGCCATCATTCAAGCATTGCGAGCTTTGGCCAATACGGCTAGATCGCAAGACGATGGAATCTTGTTGTGTTTGGCCGAATGTATTTTGGCGTGCATTGCTGGTTTGATCGAGTACTTCAACAAGGTAATTTTTTATGATCAACGGATGGCTTTATGCCCGCTTGTCCTGCTGCAGTCTACAAACTAGAGAATGTCCTCACGCTCGCTGTCCTTGCTGTACTACTAATCAATCATCCCTCAACCATGCACAAAACGACGAAATCACTTTTCTTATGATCAAACTCCGCATTTGAAAATATTACGTGCACGTAACCCAAAATGCAACATCTGCAGTGGGCCTTTATTTACGTCGGAATTTACGGCATGGGCTATTGCGAATCTGGAAAGAATGTCATGACAATGTTCAGCAACCGTGGTTGGGAAGCCATCATTGCAGATGATTTGGTTGGAAACGTATTTTTCCTCGTGAGTCTCATAGTGGGGCTTCTCACAGGTTCTTTTGCTATTATCATTGAATTGTCTAGTGGTTGGATTGAAGAAGATAATCCAGGCGACGAAAAGCTTGTTGCATTCACGTTGGGATTTGTTCTAGGGCTTGTCCTCTGCAGTATCTTGATGAGTGTCATTGCCAGTTCCGTCAACGCTGTTTTGGTCTTGTTTGGGGAGAAGCCTGCGGAATTTCAACAAAATCATCCCGAGTTGTCGGCTAAAATGCGAGAAATTTGGTCTCAAACCTACCCTGGAAGTGTTTAGCTGCCATGAATATCTATGGTAGTGAGCGGTATGTCTTTCGAAGTGTCAATCTGTGATGAACGTAAGCGTTGTAGTAAAAAAACGCAGCAAAGGACAAAAGTAGTAATATACTTATTTAGCAGTTAGTTGTGTGCAACGTCTATCTGATTGTTATCCCTTTACCTATCTAGTATCAACTCTACAAGCGAGAATTGCATTGTTCGAGTAGTTGATGTCTTTGAATCATTCGGCACAGGGACATTTCAGCATCTCTTTCAACGAAACAGAAAAGCAAAACTAAAAGACTCCATTGGCAAGGTCTGTCTCTGAGAAAAATAGTGCTTGGCGTGGTCACATCGATATGATGATGTGATAGACACGATCCGAGCCCTGTGCACACACCGTTCGAAAAGAGAAGCCCGGGCCAAGATCTTGCAGTGCACTCCGCCGTCAAGATTTGGGAAAGAATGCTCAACAGCTCGGCTTTGCTAGAGCGGCCGTGCCAGTCCCCTTGCGTGATCGCCATCCATCATCGGCGCCACTCTGAGGCTAGCTAGAGCTAAAAAACTAGTAGGGGTAGCTTACCTGGCCTACCTAAATCCTTTTGCTGCCGTGTTTATTTCGAAGGAAAGTCACTCTGTGTTACTACAGTAGTAGCTACAGTGAAACTGTGTAGTACAGTACCTGGCACTGCTCGAGTACTACTAATACTGCTGCCTAGCTATCTACTCTAGAGTAGTAGTCTGCTACCTGGTACGTAGTAGACTACTAGTAGCTAGGTCGTAGCTACTCGAGTAGTAGCTACAGTAGTCTACTAGTACTACTACTCTAGTCTACTACTCGAGTATTTTTTATAAATCCTTTTCTCCCATCGCAAACGAATGTCAATAGTAGTCTACTACCAGGTAATAGTACTACTGTAGACTACTACTACTACTACTTTCCTAGCTAGCTAGTACTACTACTCTACTACTACTGCTAGCTAGACACACGAAGGTCCATCTGAAAATCGTCGATCCGTTTTGATTAATTTAATTAGGAAAACAGTTAAGAGTGCCGAGGGTTTCATAGTATACTTATCAGCTCACTTTTCAAGAAGCTAGCTCATCATCAGAAACTACCAGGTAGGTCTCCTAATAACCAAATTATTCCTTGCCTCCCGAAAGTGCTCAAGTTTATTGATAAGAAAACACTACCTGCAACTGCTTGCTAGTCTACCTCGCTAGTCTACTTGTTCTTTTTGATCTTATATCACGTTTGACTAAGTATAGAAAGTCATCGCATCTCTACCGGTAAACCAAACATCCCAGAGCCACTTCCCCACCTTCGAATCCACACAACAATCTCGCTCTTCACAGGAGACAATGGCAGATTACTACAATATTCAAGCTCCTCCTTCGGGAGTCAACGAAGCTGTAGCAGGAAAGACGACTACCAAGAAATCGAAAAGCAGAAAGACTGCTTCTGTTGAATCCCCAAAGAAGGAGTCGCTCCTGAGCTCACCTCCTCCTGCCGACATTCCTGGTGTTGGGGGGATTTCCAAACTTGTAGAAGATTATCAACGTGACAGGCCAACCCGGAGGTTTCGTGATGTGTTTTGGGGCGTCTTATTCTTCGCCCATCTTGCAGTAATAGCTTATTCTACGGCCCATTATGTACCTCTAATGACACTGTACTTGTCGGAAGACTACGCGGGCGCCGGTGCATACATCAACAGCAACGTGGACGATCAGTTAAACGGCGAAGAAGATGTCACGGAAACACAATATTACCAAGACTATTACATGGATAAATATGGCTATTATTCCAATTCCAATGGTAACAAGCGTCGTCACTTGGAAGAATACTATGACGGCAAATATACTCAAGAATACTACGAAAATTTGTACAGCGAAGAATTGTCGGCCGAAGAGAAATGGCAGCAGTATGTTGATCAAAGAAATGGTGTAGCGCAAGAAGAAGAAGGAGGAGGAGAAGACGAATCTAATGACGATACGTGGCGACATGGACAAACTTGGCAACGCTACCATAAAAATGGAACCCTTTATCACGAAACAGTGAAGCTCGATTTGGGCGTGACTCTTTCTTTGGTGGCCTTCAATGGCATCACAGGATTCGTTGCGTCCAGTATGGCGCTCGTGATTATGATGACCCACGCCGAACGCATGATTCGGGGTGGTATGATGGCCAGTGTCGCTCTGTCTTTGTTCCTTGGTATCTTTTGTTTATTCACCGAACGTATTGCAGGAGCTTTGTTTGGACTCATCGTGTGTGGATTATTGATTTGGTACGCCATGCGTGTCTGGTCACTGATACCCTTTGCCGCTGCCAATCTCGAGACAGCGGCGACTGCGGTGCGCGCAAATTTAGGTGTGACAATTTACGCATATTTGACACTAGCAGTTGCCTTTGGTTGGGCCGTTTGGTGGACGGCTTCTTCTGTCTCGACCATCTTTGTGGAGGCCGAGTGTGAAGGAGATGGTACTTGTAACAAAGCTTTTAATTGGTGGATGATTCTTGGTTTTCTCCTGAGTTACTATTGGACGACGCAAGTGCTCAACAATGTTGTGGGAGTAACAGCGGCTGGAGTCATTGGAACCTGGTGGTACAGTCCTTCGCAAGCAGCGTCGTTTTGCTCCGGAGCTGTACAAGAAGCCTTCCAAGACGCCATCACTCATTCGTTTGGTTCCATCTGCCTGGGAAGCCTCTTTGTGACTCCCGTTTCGGCGTTGCGGTATGTGGTATTTGCGCTCCGAGACAGTGAAAACAGCTTTCTCTTTTGCATCGCGGAGTGTCTCTTGTATTTCGTTGAGAATATTTTGAATTACTTCAATGAATATGGCTACGTCTTTGTGGGAATTTACGGATTTTCTTACACGGAAGCCGGTATTCAAGTAGTCGATGTATTTCAAAACCGTGGATGGCAGACCATTATTTTGGATGACCTGACCGACCACGCTTTGATGATTATATCGTTTGTCGTGGCTCTACTGAACGGACTAATTGGTCTGAGCATTGGAACAGCCATACGACTGGGTACAGGAGTTCCCAGTGTTGTTCCTTTTTTGTAAGTCTGTTGTGCTCTCCTTCCACTGGAATCATAGATGGCAAGCTGTTGACGTCGCTTTCTCTCTCTCTTTCTCTCTCTCTCTACATCCACTAACCCCATTTTATTTTATTTTATTTTCACAGAATTGGGTTCTTTACTGGCTTGACGCTCTGCATGACACTCTTTAGTGTTGTGGGAAGTGCTTGCAAGTCTGTTGTTGTGTTGTATGCGGAAGCACCAAACAAATTTGATACCAACCATCCGGAACTATCTGCCATGATGAGGGAACGATGGTTCCAAGCTTGGCCGATGGATTTCAACTACTAAAAGAACAAATACTCCAAAATTCAATGGAGAAGTAGCTCTGCTTTACTAGAAGTACTTGGCATAACAATAAGCGGCTAGTACTTCTATTCAGCGTGGCGGACTGTAATCGCAAGGGAATGCTTTATGTAGCGGGATCATGAGAAAACAACTAATAAATCATTTACATGTTTTGACAAGTCGTGCTTTAGAAGATAGACAAAGTACTGCAGCGGTTGAATTTTTCGGTGATTCTTTTTTTCTTCTGAATGGCAACTCTACCTCCAATGCCCGCGCACCCCAACCCCATTTACGTTTAGTCATCCGTAGGTATTATTTTTTAATCATTCACTGGTAGGCAATCGTTCGGCGGACACTGCTAGCAACGTCACTGCTACCACCTGCCATCATAATCGCGGGAACATGACTCGTAGCAATCGTAGTTGCAAACAAATCATCTCCTCCCGTAGCTTCCAAAGCTGCTCGCTTCATGCTCAGTTCATCTTGTTCGATGCACGTCTTCAAATGCTCATCTCGCATCGACCGTTCAACACGCTCTTGTTCCAATTTGGCGCGCAAGGTTTTCACTTTAACAATGGCTTCTTCAATACGTTTCGGATCCGTTTCGCGTTTGACGACCTTGAGCAGTTTGTCCTTGACGACTTGGAACGATGCTATCCGACTGGCACGTTCTTCGGCGTACCGACGAGATGCTGTGGCTGCAACAGTTTCTTCAAATTGACGCACAAGACGTTGTTCTTCCAGTAACGATCGTCGGGTTTGATCCTGAAAGGCCGGCGTAATGTCTTGTGTCAGTGCTTCCAACGGTTGATCCAATGAATCCCGAATGAGAGTCGGAACTTCGACATTGGAATACAATGTCATGACACGATCAAGCGTCGACAATCGACTTTGAAAGGCCATCCAATGTTTGCTGCCAATATAATGTGGACTCATACTATACTCTCGTTCCTGTGCAATGCATTCACTGGTTGCCATCATGGGACCACACACGTGTAGCTTCATAAAGGTTGCATTGTGCGATTGTCGTTCCATGCTGGTCGTGGCCAAATCCGCCATAAGTTTGGCAATTCGTAATTCCAAATCGTGACGATAATGCTGCTTTTGCAATCGACGTTTAACCGTTTTGTCGTGGATTTGTTTGAACTGAGGTGTGAAGACAGCCTTGTGAAGATCCCCGTTGGGTGTTGTTGTGGTCGTAGTAGGAGTATCATCATCGGTACTCGTTGTCAGCGTCAAGCCTTTGTACAGGGAATGACCAGGGGTGCGAAACTTGTCAATCAATTTCTTAGCCGAACCAGGAACATATCTCGGAGGAGTTTTCTGGTGTTCTTCTTGTTCTCGTGCGTGTTCCATCGTGGGTGGCTTGACGTTCATGGCGTCTTGGGAGTGATTTGTTGGGTTCGTTTGATTGTAATATTGTTGTTCTTGTTCTTGCTGCTGCTCCTGCTCCTGCTGATGATCGTCATAATATTCTTCGTCTTCTTCCCGTTCAGTGGCTGTTTGGTAAGATTCCATAGAAGGTTCGTGGTGGATATCGTCATTACTACCATCACCGCCAATGTCACTGTCGACCGCCGTGGTACCATTATTTGGTTGCTGCTCCATGGTCTCATGTTCCTGTCCTTCCATTATTTCTGAAGGAGCTTCTGGAGTAAAGATATGAATATTGGGCATGATTGGCAATAATTGGTTTGAATGTTGTTCCTTCATTGAATTCACGGTAAGACGTTGCTTTTGAGAACCAGAACTATTCGAGTTGGGGGTTAAAGCCGATGAAGGTTGATACGATGGTTGCGTGGGTGGTGGACCTCGAGGAGACAATGGAGTTGGTTGCTGCTGCTGTTCTTGCCGCTGCTGCTGCTGTTGTTGTTGTTGTTGTTGATGATGATGATGATTATGATGATGACTGCCAGTAGAGTGAGACGAGGACAAGGGAATGCCACCCTCATCATCACGACGGCCAAAGCCAAAGAAGGACATGTCAATACTTATTCTTTGGTGGTATTATTATGCTGTCTGGTTTGCTTGGAAGTGTTGGTCGCCTTCGTCGGCGGTTGCTTCTACTCCGAGTAGTTGTGTAAGTGACGTCATAATCATGAATCTGAATTGAGTCATCATATTTTGGAGTGCGTTTGTTGGCTTCCATGATAATTATTTTTTGACATCTGCCTGTTCCTTACGCCTCGGCGCACACACACACTAGACTAGCTACTGTAGTACTGCATGGATCGTATCGTATCTTTTGATGGACGACAAAGAATCATCGCTGTTCGCATGCATGCAAAAAACTGAACATAGATTCACTCAACTCAAATTTCAATTCAATTCAAACCCCAAACAAACAAACAAACACAAGCAACAAAACATGATGTTCAGACTCTTGACGGTTGCCCTTCTTTTATCGGCTACCAATGCCTTTGCTCCATTAATCCCTTCATTCAAGGTGCGTTCTATTTGAAATAATATTCAATGGCTGTTGACTCTTGTATTGTTGGATGGTTTAGGATGGAATCGTGATTTGTATACTCATTCCCCCGGTCAATTCTCTCTCACGCCGCTTTACTCTTGCTCAAAACAAATGCCACCTTTGTACAGTCTGTCGTTGGTGTTACTTCTGCTGCTTCTTCCACTACAGCTCTTCCAGTCCTCTTGACCGATGATGAAGTCGATGCTATTTTAAAGTCCGGCAATGATTGCGTCGGATCCGAATGCTCCGTCGATGAAGTCAGCAACCTGGTGTCGGAACTCAAGGGACAACAATCACAAATGGAAGAACGACTCAAAAAAATTTCCAAAATGATTGCCGATTTGGAAGAAGTTTCCAACAAGAAAAATCGTGACAAGGACGAAGTCAAAGCATTTGTCAAGGATATGTTGCGTGTCTTTGAACGCGGTGTAAGTTACAGTACGAATGCAGTGGAGATGTTTGCACAGTCATGTTTGTAAGGTCTTAATTCTCATCATTCTTGATATACACATGTTTCCCCCTAATGGTATGTTTTGTTTCGTCACACAGCCCAAGCAGTATGCTAGCGGATTCACTGGAGACGTTGGTGATGGTCCAACTACTGCTTACGATGCTCTTCCTCCCAAGAAGTGGAAGCCCAATTAAACAAAAATAAATGCACACCCACACACATTCTCTTTAGTTGTTTTGGATGTCAACGTGGACAAAAAAGCTATTTTAATACAATGAAATCTTGTCTTTGGAGAAAGCTGGAGTAGGATGAAGCGAATGCAAAACAAAGGACGGAGAAAATTGCCAAACGTATTCCTTTACTACTTGTTTGGCACGTACTAAAAGAAGAAAAAAAATTGCTTAGGTTTGGCTTTTTGACCATGATTGAATTCAAGAATGGATTGTCTTATAACATACATTACTGCGAGACCCATTCCACTTCCCCACAACCACGCTAAACGTCATAACCATACTTATTCACCCATAGCATACATAACGTAGACTACAAAGACCACAACAGCGTATCATATCAGTATACACATTTCATGATTCTTTTATTATTATTTGTTTGTCCTCGGATTGCCCACTATGCCTTTACTTCTTGCTCTAGTGGCACAGTCCCTTTTTAGGTGGAACAGCAGCGAGTTTCTGCTGCATTCAATCTTATTTTTCCCAATCTACAGTGTGTTGTTCGAGGTTAGAGACTCGAGTAGACTAGTCATTGACATGCATCTGATTGTTGTCTTTTTTGCTGGCTGCCACCTAATTGAGCATCGAAATTTTCGATTGTAGGCCTTCCCTCCCGCAAAAATAAACAGACAAGTTTTCAGAGACGCATTTAATCGACGCAATAGTTTTTAAGACGGGCATGTCGCCAGCAAGAATATAATATGTCTTCTTTGAACCATACTACTATTTTTGGGCACTAGTGGATTCATTACTATTATATTCATGGATTCGTCTCACGGGCAAAACAAATAAAATGTGTGCGATGTTGTTGTAGTGATGTATGGAAAAGTCCCATTTCCTAACAGCCTTTGGACATATCTTTCTTCAGGCAAAGAATTTTCACGAAAATACTGTATCGACTGTCACTGGTGCTTGAAATACCATCCGATCCCATCACGTCAAATCGAGCATTGCTTCCATTACAAAAGTAGCAGCTGCCTACGCCTTGTACTTCTTTGGAGGCAAGGCATCGTAGGCGGTGGTAGGTCCATCGCCTACCTCTCCAGAGTAACCCGTTGGTTTGCTCAAGGCAGGATAATCGTTGCCACTGGCCTTGTCACCCATCTGGAAGATGCGGAAAATAGCACGAACGGTTTCGCGAACCTCGTCCACTTCGCGATTTGAATCTTTGTTGATGGCCTCGAGTGCACTGACCATCTTGTCGATTTCGGCTACGCGATCTGTCAACTCCTTTTCTTGAAATTTCAAGTGTTCGAGCAGATTGGATACGGACTCCACGTCACATTCCGAGCCCATGCACTCTTCGCCCTTTTCGAACAGTTCATCAATGTGTTCCTGTGCAAGCAAATTCAATTGAATCGGCGCCTGCGTACAGTTTTTTTTATTAAGTGTGTGAGAGAGACAGAGAGAGAGAAAAAAAACAGGTGAAAAATTAATTATGAAAAGGAATCCATGTTGTTTTTTGCTAAAATAATAATAATGGAAAACGATGTATACGCAAAAGCCCCAAAGCCCAACCGACAACGTACCCTTTGTTGCAAAGGCATGGTAGTGAAAGCCGAAGTGGTAGCCAAGAAGGAAAGGACAAATGCGAGCTTCATTGTAATTAAATTTTAAGTTGTTAAAAAAAAGTGTGTTGATTGTTGCAAGTATCAAAGTTTGTGATTCAAAATAGAGGTCTTCCTTTGGTACTACGCTACGCTGGGACACGCTCGTTTCTTTGCATTATTATTTATTTACTCCGTGCTGTTCTGCAAGTGGAACACTGCCAGATGCCGATGGCTCGCTGTTGACAACACCTGCAGCAAAGATACACTCTTGAGAGGTAGTAGTACGTTTGCTTCTCATTCTTCGGTCCATCCCGGACACTCAATGTTTTGATGATTTCGACGCACATGTTAACAAAAAGATGACTCTTGTATTTATTGCGTTTGATACTACTAGTAGTAGTACTAGTAGACTACTACTGGTAGACGACTAATAATCGAGCAGAGTAGACTACACTACTGACTAAGTACCAGGTACGAGGTGCAATTGCTCTATTAGCTTCTGGTAACGCTGGCAACAACACCGCCGCGACGACTAGACTGCAGTAGCTAGTAGTAGTCTAATAGTCTACTTTTATGCAGTTCGGGATACTGCTACTACTAGTAGAGACTACTTCTGTGCTGCAATATAATATTATTATTAAAAAAGTATAATACTTTTTTGACGGCTAATCGAATGGAACAATATAAGCAGAAGCTTCATCCAGATCGTAATTATTAGCGTACTATACCTCACTGGAATTTATTTCCCGCTGCTCGTTGTAATAATTGCCAAAGAAAGATATCCACCCCCACAAGTTACTACGAGTACAGAGTACTGCTGCTGTACAATGTCCAAAAAGACTACTAGTCCAAACAAAAAGGCAGCAACACCCAAGTTGACTGATAATAGCAACCAAAAAGCAGTTTCATCCTTGAAAAAGAATACATCTGATATAGCTGCTTCGGCAGGTGGTCGCCAAATTCCTCTACTGGTGTGCTTGCTGATTGGACTTTTCTCATTGGCATTGGGCCTGTTATCTCCCCAGTTGATAAAAACATACCAAACGATTGCATCATCGTCACAACCTGCCCAGTCGAAAAATATAACAGCACCTTCCACATTAGAAGAAACGAAATCTAAGATATCAGCAAAGAAAACAAAGGAACGAAGAATGTCGTCCAAACACGAATTTCCTTGTCACGACGAAGCCTTGGCCAAAGTACTGCACGAAAAACCGGTCAAGGGAATGCACGTGTTGTGCATGGACCAGAGCATCAGATCGTTACAATTGACCATTTACAAGGATGCGCAACGGACAGAAAATCCTCCACAAGTCGAAATGGAAGGTTTGCCAGATTGGACTGCTTTTAAGAAAACGATAACGGAATATTTGGATTTGAGACCCGCCAGCGATTTGCAGCAACAGTGGAATATTTATTCTTCCGATGGAGAATTGCTCATGCAAGAAACTGCTCCGTATGCTCAGATGGATGGGTTGGTTCAGGTGGGCATGGTGATGCTCTTTCAGGGAGGACAATTCATTTGGCCGGGTGTTGAAATTGGCTTTCAACGGACCATTGATTTGTACAATATTATTCCCGGTGCCGGTCCAGATATTTTGGGAAAGAAACAGCGTAAGGCAACCTTAGAAACCCTGTCTTTAGAACCTTTAGTATTTTCGGTGGAGGGTTTCTTGGATGACTATGAGTGTGATTTTTTTGAAGAAGCGGCAGCACCAACCATGAAATATTCCGAAGTTACCCTTATGGATGCGGACCAGGGACGTCCATCCTCCGACTTTCGAACCTCTCAATCTACCTTTTTACAGAAGAAGGAGCATCCCATCATTGACGACATTGATTACAGAACGGCCAGCTTGGTGCGGGTTCCACGCTTTCATCAGGAACATGTGCAAGTGTTGCGATATGGTGGTGGAGAGAAGGTGCGTGTGCGTGTGGACATTTGTCGTTGAGTACAAGTTATTGTGTCGATGGAATTGCATTACAATTATTTCTTGATAGCAACAACAACACACACCAAAACTATACTTTGGTTGGCTCACTTTTTCCACTTTGTTGTTTGTCCGTCACTTTTTATTTTGTGCAATACTACAGTACGATGCTCACCACGATTACTTCGATAAAGAGTTATACCAAAATGATGAACACACCTTGAAAAACTTTATTCAATATGGACGTCGAAATCGTATGATAACCGTCTTTTGGTACTTGAGCGACGTAGAAGAAGGTGGTGAGACTATTTTTCCCCGGGCCGGAGGAAAACCTCCACCATCCAACATGTCACAATGCGAGGAAGGATTGAAAGTCAAACCTAAGCGAGGGAAAGTGATCATTTTTTACAGTTTAAAACCAGATGGAAGTTTGGATCCTCTATCGCTACACGGGTACGTTTTCTTCTTTTTTTAATCAATAATTTATTGTATGCCTAAATCATCGTGCCTGTATCGTTTGGGATTTTTTTTGTTGATTTGCTAACTTTTGGGCGAATTTTTTGGGGGGGTGGGTTTGCAGTGCCTGTCCTGTAAAAAAGGGCATCAAATGGGCCGCCAACAAATGGGTCTGGAACCTGCCGATTGAATTTGGATCGGGCAAATAGAGAAAAGAAAAAATAACAACTCTAGTATTTCGTATTTAGTACTTTTTACATTTATTTGACTTGAAAAGTTCATCGAATGGCTTTTTTGTTTCTTTCGCTGTCACCCGTTTGCGTTGCTTCTCATGTTTTGGCTGGAACTTGCATTTCAGTTTCCGTTTCTGACTTTTTTTATATTTTTATTATTATTATTTATTTTTTATCTCGTTGCCGAGACCTCCGCTCTAGCTCTAATAGTCTACTACTACTAATACCTGGTACTCTCTATTCTTGAGACTTCTGCAGTAGTATCTACTACGGAGTACTAGCTAGCTTGACTGATCTACTAGTAGCTACAGTAGTAGTAGTAGGCGTGGGTCGAATCAAACAGAGTGCCGTAGTTTTTAGTCACGAGAAAAGATGGGTCTTGATATCTCCGTCAATTTTTCGCACCGGCGCACTGCCTCTCCCTGGTACTGTACGAAACATAATAAAAACACAACACATCATTCGTCCATAATCAAACTAGATCTACTACTAGACAACTGTACGTAGAAGCCTGCTATTGCAAGCAATCTTGGTCATTGTTTAAGTTGTTATTATTTTAAAATCATCGTTACTTCTCGTCAAGACCATCCAACCTTGTTCTACCAGATAAAAACACCTCAGAGTCGATACCATCTTTTCGTTGTTCATAGAGGCCCAGGTCGAACTTGTCCCATCTCGCACTTCCCAGTGACGTTATACGATTGGACTTCGCAACATGAGCGGATACGGATACAATAGTTCGGGTCCTCCTCCTCCGCCGCCGCCGCCGCCTCCACCACCACCTCGCCCTCCCAACCAAAACTACGGACAGTATGGACAGCCACAAGGTCAAGCAGGGCAGCAGCAGCAGCAGCAGCAGCAGCAGCAGTATCAGTCCAACCAGTACAATCAGCAGTCATTTGGCGCCAATCAATATCAACATCAACAACAACAGCCGCAACAGCAAAACTCTATGGAAGCTCGTATGCAAGGTATGAATTTGAATGACAACAACAACCAGCAATTTCAACGACCATCACCACAGCAGCAGCAGCAGCAGCAACAACACCATCAACAACAGTATGGATATTCACAAAACCAGCAGAATGCGGTACCTCCCCAGCAGCAACAACAGCAACAGCATGGATCCAACAGTGGTCTTGCCTCTGGTTATGCTGTTGCACATGCTACAACTTCCTACGGTTTACAGCAGCAACAACAACCACCACCACTATCATCACTAGCAGCGTCTGGCTATGGCAATCAACAAGGCTACGATTCGACGTATTCACAGCTGTCGTATCCACCGCCTCCTCCACAACAACAACAACAATCCCGTCCATTTGCTCAAACACATTTGCCTCCACCACCACCATCACAACAACAACAACCACCACCACTGCTGCCACCAAAACCTGCAACCGCAACAACGTTGACTCAGAATCAATTATTTCACCAATCACCTGCATCGAATGAACCGTATGGTGAAGTAATTCCTTCTGCTGCATCGACGGCAGGAGTCTCTCAGTTGACACATCGTGGTGATTCCAAACGTCATACAACAACGACGTACGCATCGTATAGTGGTGCTGGTGGTGCTGGTGGTGCTTCGTACGGAACCAATGCGAATACGTCGACAGTAGCGTACAGTAGTGGTGCTGGTGCTGGTGCAGTTGGTGCTACGAATTTCTCTCAAACCAGTGACAAACAGGAAACGCTCCAGTACGAACACAATCGTGTAGCCATGATCTTTTTAATCCCATCGCTACTGTCGGTCTTTTTGGAATTCGAATCACCGTATCCACTACAAACACTTCTTTTCTTACTGTTGGCATGTTACGGTTTGGACATGGCCAATGCGCGTGAATTTTTAAGCGTCTTTTTATGGGTAAGCGCTGTCATTGTAACACTGGTATCGGGATGGTTCCTTCTCCTGGCAACACCGGACGATGATACTGGTGGTTTGACCACACTCAGTGTCTTGCTGCGAACCACAGGCAATGGTTTTTTGTTCCTTTGTACGGTACGTAATGTAACGCAACGTGACGCTGTATTGGTTCCTACGTTTTTTTTGCTTTTTTCTGCATTTTAAATTTATTATTTATCAAGTAGACGCAATTGAAATGAAAGTTTCTGATCAATTCTTTGTATGATCCCTCCCTCCCTCTCTCGCGCCAACCATTCAATAATAAAATATAAAGGCTGCCTGGTGCACACTACAATTTGAATGGATCTACGCTGATGCTCCCTCGTGGGCCAAAGCCGTAGAGAAAATGCTTCATTCGATGCTACCGCCGGTTGCTGCAGCAATCACCTCCTTGTACTTAACCAAAGCCTTGGAAGCAGAGTTCGGTGTTGATTTAGCGGCTACTCAAATGCCTCTGACCTTCGCTGTGTTGTTGGTGACCGGAATGGTATTCTTGGGATGCTGCGAATCTTCTTTTGTCCCGTCACCAAATGCAGTTGCACGAAACGGAAAGAAAAATGATAAGGGAGATGATGATAATGGAAAATCGAAAGTCAGTCCACACTCCCTGACAGATTCTTTTATTTTGCCAACACGGTACGCCCGAGTTCATTCAGCAATCTTGCTTTTGGTTCCCCCGCTGGTGCATGCCATGACATTTCGAAGACGAATCATCAGTTCCAGTGTAACGATGGACGACTGGCTAGATTTAGTTTTGGTCTGGACTGTTCCTTACCTGCTGCACTATGTCCTCCATGCCATGATTATTACCGAGAGAATGCATGGACCATACAGCTTTCCAATGTCCTTTATCAGCAATATAATGTTCCCCCGTACCGGGAATACATTGCGAGGTGCTTTCATTCCATTGCTCGCCACCTTTGCAGCTTCGTTCGCCTGCCAGCACCGCTACTTGATCCCATTGTGCCATCGAGTATCGTACCAGTTTAAGGGACACGATCTGCCCTCGTCACAAATGGTCAGCATCTTTTTGACGATTGCTACCTTGTTTGTTGTAGCTGGCGGATGGATATGGGGCTCCGTCTCGGCGCAAACAAATGAACCACTCTTTGGAGAATTCCACGAGGATGTTGTTCAGCTGTTGTTTGCTTTGGCAGGAACGGCCGGAGGAATCGCCTTTGGCATGCCATGGGGACTGATACCTTTGCCAATTCTTGCCTTCTTGGGCCTTTCTCTGTGGTTGACCACCCGTTTGGTAAGTCTTTTTTGTTTGGTGGACTGGCTGGCAAATGTTGAGAAATCGCTATTACAGCTAACGCATTTAACACTTTGGGATTCTAGCTTCGGTATCTTTCTGTCTTCCTCTTTGTTGTGCATGCAACTGGAGTAGTAGTATTTTCTTATCGGTTCGCCGGTATGGAAGAGACAGTGCAGCTGGCATTGCCAGGTTTGAGCATTTCCTTGACTCGGTTTGGTATATTGATAACCTTTGCATCAATTGGTGTTGGTTTCCTTGCTGGACTTGCCGTGCGCTCTACTGGAGGAGTAGGAGCTGGCATTGTCAAAAAATTCGACGTAGCTGGACAAGTTTTGGTTGTCTATACCATTGTCTTGGCACTTCTCGAATGTACGCTGATTTGTATGCCATTGCCAGCCACAAAGTTGGCTGGAATTGAGCTCGACATCGCTGAGGTCGAAGACGAGCAAATGTTGTACGACGAATATTACGCCTACCTCACGAGCGGAATGATTGTCATCATTGCTTTGTGCATGCAACACAACAAGTCAATATCATCTCTGTCCACTGATATTGCCATATCATCTGCCGTAGCTAAAGCTGCTACGATTTTCGTTGACGCCAACGACGACTCTACCGTCGTCGACGATGGCCCTGATTCTACCAGCATCTTCTTTCGCTATCTATCGGCTACCCTTTTGATTGTGGTCATGTTCATCCCTCGGGCGGTGTTGAAACCAGTACATGTAAAGTCACGATACAACCGCATTCAACCTGCCGTAGGCGGTGGTATGGTGGAATCTTTGCCCCGCACAGCGCGACCCATGATTCTGCTCTATTGTTTCATAATGCTTCCGGCGTGTCTCCTTGTGTCAGTTCCCTCTGTGATTCTGCCATTTATCAATGCATGCGGCAGCTTCTACGGAGTGACCTACTACGAGGTGTCGCCGCCGTTATCAATTGTTCTTGGGTACGTCCTATCTTTTTGGGGCGTGGCTTCGCTTTCAATGCTGAACCATTATCTTCCTGATGCGGGAGGCGAGCTTTTTAAGAAGTTCTCTGCTTTGACATTTTTGGTTGCGATTGGATTAATTTTCGCGGCCCCTGCGCTGCCGGATTGGCTTGTGGACGTCATTGCAATGATGAGCGCCGGGGAATCGCCGACGACGCTTTTGCAAAAATCCTTCGATAATCCATATGCCACCTTGTCCAGTATTGGGGTGGAATTGATTCGAGGGAAAAAGAGTCGTTCAGGTGGATGGGGTTTGTTGACCGCTATTTTTGCTACGCTCTTGGCCGTTACTGGACCTCTGGAGCTAAGAGAGCGCAAGCATTCCACTGGTAAAAAAGACACGTTCATGCTGTTTCGCCTCATGACATTTAGCCTCATGTTTGGTGGCGGGGTGGCATGTTTCATCGTGATGCAAAGTATGAGCGAAGAGAAATTTCCCGTTCTTGTCTTGACAGCGCTTGCCTGCATGGCTGTTTCTTTCTTTGGAACAGTTGCTTCGGTGCTGGGCCACTTTTTAGAACTCGAAAGCTTTGGCGAGGCCATGCAAGTTACGTATGTCTGGATGGCTTCTTTCCCCATATTTTTAGGGATATCCTCCATCCCACAATTTATTTTGACCGGAAAAATCCATCCATTTGGTGCGGGAGGTTGGGCTTCCACGTATCTTGCCGTTTATGGTCTATCAGGACTTGCGTTCGCTGTGGGTTTGCGCTCCAGAAAGACAAAAAGCAAGGAGACGAGATCGACAGGCAACTTGGCTTGCGTTGCTTCGTTTGTCTGCGCCATTACAGTACTATACGGGAGATTCGGTGTTGCCGGCCTCGATGCAGACTTTGAGGTTTCAACCGTCTTTGGAATTCCCACATCAATCCTTGGAACGTTTTTGGCTGCTCCGATTCTACTGGCCTTGGAAGGCGAGTCTTCCATGGATGGTCGCGGAAATCGACTCAAACGACCAGGCGCGAACCAAAAGAGCAGGTATAGCTTGTTCTCTTTTATGAATATCAAGAATCTGAACTCGACAACAAAGTTCGTCCCGCCACTGATGGGAAGTGTCGTAGTCTTCCTTTACGCTTCGCTTTATGTCATTTTAGTTCGTGGTTCGGGAATACTCTTTTTCGAGAAAATTGCGGTCGACCACCAAGACCTGTATAAGTCGGCGACGGCGGTGTCAGAAGACGGCAAGAGCCTTGAGGATCTCGCAACGCTCTACCAACAGGCGATGGTGCACAACAGGGCCATGTATGCGTCGGCCCAACTTGCAGGAGCAGGATTTTGGACATCCCCCAGCATTTTTGGCCCACTTTTGCATCTCGGCGGAGTGGCCGCCTGCTTGCCCAGCCTCTATTTGTTAACCCGGTACCTGTGGTTTGGCGGCGGCGCAAGTACGCACTCTGTCTCTGCTGCTCACGTCACTATGGCATTGCCACTGAATTCGATCCCTATTTTCTTGTGCCGAGGCATTCCAAGTTTACAGGCCGCCGCTTGGGTGGCACTCGTGGGAGGCCTACTACAGCTCTTCAACATGAGGATTTTGGATCGGCAATCCAAAATGCGAATATAGACGTTTAGCTAATGACTAGATAAAATATATTATGTTATCGGCAAGAGTCGAAGGGACCTATCGTGTTGTACTTTTTTGATAGTGTCTGATGAACAAACTTTGAACTCAATGGTGAAATGGCACTCGAGTGCGATCGCAGTTCTGCAAGAAGGGTACTTGGACATGCTCCTACACGATTTTTCTTTTACATGAGATGATAGGTTCATTGTGGAAATTGCAGGAGCGAAAACAAAGCGAATGTAGAGAAGAATAGACGGGGGAGTGCTTTTAGCTTTAAGCTGGTAGAGTAACTCAGTTCTGCAGGATTCTCAAGCAAGAAGGAAGGAGGGGGGGGGAGGGGTATTTTCCACTCCCGTCGCGTGGAACTATTGTATCTGTATCGCAGTCACCTGACAAAACGAAATCGACGACTCCATAGTATTTTTAGAGTCGAACCCGGGATTCACGGTTCCCGCTTCTCGCATTCATTAATTAAAGTGTTTCAGCTTGAGGATAAGATCCTTCTCACCGTATCACAGGAGTAGTATCACTACTACTATACGAACAATTAACACACAAAACACGATTTAATTTACTACTGGAGTACGAGTATATCCAAAGCTGGAACATCAATAAGATTAACAACATAACAATATACTTCTCATCCTCTGCTAGCTTTTGCGAATACCATGGATGATAAAAGAGATCCCGTAACAATCCGCATGGAAAATGCCGATTCTCTCGACACTCCATTGCTTCAAGTGACACACGATGAAGAGTCGGGAGCAGCGACGAACCCGGTTGCTGCAACCACGACTCCTCCTCCTCCGACGACGACGACGACGGCTAATGATGATAATGGTGGTAGGAGTAGTAATGCCATCCATGTCCATAACACCATTACTGTACAAGATCAAGTCGCTCGTGGAGAGAAACAACCGAACCAGTACCGTGATGGCATCTTTGCCGTCTTGTTTGTTCTTCATTTGGGAACTGTTTGCACGTTGGGTTTTGCCTGGGGAATCCCGGCCCTGCGTGAGGGCATGCACCAATCCACGACGAACACGCATTATTCGGATGACACGCTCTCTCTCACGGGCGTTTTGGGTCTCTGTTTGGTATCGACAGTGGCAGCAATTATGCTAATCTTTGGAGCCTTGTGTGTCATGATTCAGTACGCAGACATACTCATCCAAGGCAGTCTCTGTCTCTCGATAGGAGTTGCATTGGTCTTTGCCATTGGTTTTGCTGTCGAGGGCTTCGTCTGGGCATCCGTCGTTTATTTCCTCGTGTTCTTTTTGAGTCTCTGGTATGCCTACTCGGTGTGGCGTCGGATTCCCTTTGCAAAGGCCAACCTTGTAACTGCCACCACGGTCGTCAAAAGCAACGTAGGGATCATGGTGGTAGCCTTTGGTATGGTAATAGCCATGATGATTTGGGTAACAATTTGGACTCTATCTGCCACGGGCATCCTTATGCGTACACGATCGTGCGATGATTCAACTGGCCAGTGCGAGGAGGATGGTCCTGTAGGAGCGATTGCCACTTTTTTTCTCATTCTTTCCTTCTACTGGACCATGGAGGTGATCAAGGTATGTACCAAACAGGCTATTTTAATATGGGTTGTGCAAATTTATATTCATACCTTTCTGTCTCTTACTTTTTCAATTTATGGCAACGTAATTATCAAACATTATAGAATGTACTTGTTGTCACAGTAGCGGGTGTGGTGGGGACGTGGTGGTTTGCACCCGACGAAGCCAATGCATTGTGGTCTCCAGCCATTACAGATTCCTTTTGCCGCGCCACTACTTACAGCTTTGGTTCTATTTGTTTGGGTAGTTTGGTCATGGCAATTATTCAGGTCTTGCACCAAATGGTCCACGAGGCTCGCAGAAATAATGGGCGCAACTCTTTGCTGCTTTGCATTCTCGAGTGTATTGTGGCCTTCTTGGAACGATTGGCCGAGTATTTCAACCGATATGCGAACATTTACGTAGGATTGTACGGATACGAATACATGACAGCGGGCAAGAAAGTCATGGAGCTATTCAGAAATCGAGGTTGGACAAACATTATCAACGACAACTTGGTCTTTCGAACACTGGCACTCATAAATTTTGTCGTTGGTGCTTTGACCGGAGCGTTTGGAATGGCCATTGCAAACCTATTTCCGTCGTGGGTGGAAGTCTTTGGTGATAATCAGTACATTGCATCGTTTGCTCTTGCCTTTGTCATTGGATTGTCACTGTCTCACGTCGTACTGGGAGTCATTGCATCTGCTACGGATACTGTAATTGTTTGCTTTGCTGAGAGCCCCAATGACTTTCAGGCAAATTATCCAGAGTTGAGTCAGCAGATGCTTTTTGCGTGGAGACAAATTTATCCCAATGAGTGCGGTTTCTAAACAACAATGCAAGTAAATAAACAACTCATCATAAGGGTTGAATATTATTACGCGCACGAAGGAAGATGAAATCATGCGAATGCACATTCACACGGATTACGTTGTAGAATCCATTTTGCAATTTACATATAAATAGATATACAGATAGTTTCAACAAGTATACAAATATAAGCATTTGCATTTATTGCATTCTACACTGCACCTTGTTGTAAGGCAATTTCGCAGACGATCTTGGCGTTGGTAGCAATTGGTTGATTTCCATCCAAAATTGTGTGTGGAAAGTCCACAGGAGCAAAGTTCCATTCTGTGTTATCTTTTTCGTCCGTTTCTTGTAGGTTGCTGCCAACAGTAGCTGCTACCTTTATTGCATCATTAGTACTGGGTTTCCCGCTGTAAAAATGTCCCTTTCGTTGACGTATTCGTTTGTTGGCTTCTTCTTCGGATGTGTCTACCAAGACCCAAACAGCGCAAGGAAATTTTTCTCGAAAAATATCACGCAAATCAGTATTCACAAAACTGAATGACACCAGAACTGCACCTTGCTTTTGCATATTTTTTGCTTCTTCTTCTAACTGACGGCATTGGTCTTCGACGTAATCACAAAAAATCTTGGCCACTTCTTGTCGTTCTTTCAAGGTGGGATATATTCCATTGGCAAAATTATCTCTCATCCACTGTGGAATGCAATCATCTAAATCCAACCCTACTACTAAACGTGAAAAACGATTCTGTTCCTGAATTTGTTCGCGTGCTTGCTCCGCAATAGTCGTTTTGCCGCTTCCGGGTCTCCCAAATAACACTACTACCAATGGTGTCTTGAGAGACGATGGTCCCGACGTCCATGCAGCTGAAACTGGTGAACAAAGGAGCGACGTCGTCGTCATCGTCGTCGTCAGGATAAAGATGGTACGTTGCCACATTTTGTACTTCGCTTTTGTATGGTTCTGTATTTTTTTCGTGCCATTTAAAACCAAGCAGATTTTTATACTCCCAGTTTTCCCAGTTGATGATAAGTTTAAGGTATTTGTTGTGCGAAAATCAATACACATAGATCATAGAGAATAAATTGATGATGGATGGTCGGAAGATATTCAAAACAAAAAACAAAAAACAAAAACAGAATCGCAGTGAAATAAATAATACTCCGAGTAAGTGTTGTGAAAATGTCCAAGTGTGCGTGACCAAAGTTACATTAAATCTGGAGGGAGCAAGTGAGCTTCGAATGAAAAAATTAGAGCGGGAAAATCCCAAAGGCAGCCTCGATGGTATGTTTAGCACTGGTTATCAAGATGAATCGTGTTTTCAGTAATGAGAGATAGAAGATCACTGAGGATTCATTACCACGGATTTCTAAATACTTAAATATTGCTGCCAACCTTGCTCGTTTCTTTTTTTATTATTTCGCATCATTCATCCAGCAATGCTGCTACTGCACTGCTACTGTACTCTATGGCGGCACAAGAAATCTCAAAACACAGATTTGTATCAACATTTTTTAATAATAATATCAGCATTCCTGCTTGTTTGCTATCTCAACTTACTCAGTTGTACCACTCTACGAGGTTGAAGGCATTAGCTTGCTTTGCTTATCTTGGACCTTACAGCATCAGTGCAATATCTGCCGTACTACAGTTTCCAAATTATTATTATCACACAGCAGGGCTTTTCAGATCTGATTTCCCACGCAGCGAATCATCGTTCGTTCCCGCCTATCGTTACGAGTATAATAACAAAAAAACAAAAAATATCATCCATATCATCAACAACATGCCGGTGACGTTCCTGGATGTCGAAAACTTCAAGTCCTACGCGGGACGTCAAACGGTTGGTCCCTTCTTGGACTTTACCTCCGTGATTGGTCCTAATGGATCTGGTAAATCCAATCTCATGGATGCCATTAGTTTTGTCTTGGGTGTGCAGTCACGAGATTTGCGCAGTTCTCAAATGAAAGATTTGATTTACCGTGGACCGTCGTCGACACAAGAAGGTAAGAAAAAAATGAAACAGCCACCAAAGTTACGAGCTATGGTAACCCTGCACTATCAGGATGCCGAATCGCAAGAAGAAATTGCCTTTTCACGGGGCATTTCTCCCGCGGGACAGGGAGAATACAGTGTCAATGGACAGTCCATGACCTTTGCCAAGTACGAAGAACGATTGGCCGATATTGGAGTTTTGGTCAAGGCCCGCAACTTTCTCGTGTTTCAGGGAGATGTCGAATCGATGGCACGGAAAACACCCAAGGAAATGGTCACGCTCTTGGAACAAATTTCCACCTCGATCGATCTGGCCGACGACTACGACCAAGCCCTGAAGCGGAAGGAAGAAGCCGAAGCAGCCGTGTTTGCCGAATACAATCGTCAAAAGGGATTCAAAACAGAGCGACGGCTACTGAAGGAACAAAAGGAAGACGCCGAACACTTTCAAGAATTGTTGGAAAAGAAACGTCAGTTACAAACCGACATGTACTTGTGGCAGCTATTTCATATTGACGCCGATATCAAAGAACAAGAAGAGGCCCTTGTCAACTTGCGTCAAGAAGTAATCGATCAACAAAAATTGGAAGATGCGGCGGCGGAGGCCTTGAAGGCTGCCAAGAAAAAGGCATCTGCCGCTCGTCGTCACACTCAAAAGGTCGACAAAGATCGAGTCAAGGCGGCGTCTCTGGTGGATCAAATGGAACCCGCCCAAATTCAAATTGCCGAAGAAATCAAGTCACTGACCAAGAAAATTGCCATGGCCGAAAGTCAACTCACGAAGAAACAAAATGATGCCAAGAATCACGATGGGAATTTGGAATCGCTAAGTCAGCAAATCAAGGAACGACAAGAGGCCCTGGCGGAATTGGAACGCGATTACGAAGAAATCAAACGGGATGCAACCCAGGAATCGGTGACCTTGACGGAAGAACAAGAGGAAGAATTGGAAACGGTTCGTCAAGCGGCCGCGGCGGCCACCGTCGAACCCCGTCGAACATTGGCAGGATTGACGCG
>Ga0210025_1000993_pt1 | contig 32808 bp, 28 predicted proteins | sample CryGeyme20150102_FD_183989 | JGI IMG/M metagenome (GOLD analysis project Ga0210025, IMG submission 183989) | Groundwater microbial communities from Crystal Geyser aquifers in Utah, USA - Crystal Geyser metaG 2015-0102 (SPAdes) (version 2) | ecosystem: Environmental > Aquatic > Deep subsurface >... | reverse complement strand
AGCTCAGATGCAGCGCGTAATCAACAAGGAAGCCGCTGAGGCGGCATAAGGAGACATCATGAGTCAGGTATCACAAATGCCGCAACAGCAACCAAGCGCCGCGCTCATATCGCTGGCGCAGCGTTTAAATGTCGATGTCAATGAAATGCAGGACATTGTCATTCAGACGCTGATGAAGGCTAAAGACGGAAAACAAGTCACCAATGCTGAGTTCGTAACGTTTTTAGCGATTGCCAGTGAGTACAAATTAAACCCGCTTACAAAAGAAATTTACGCCTTCAGTAAAGGCGGGGCGATTCATCCCATCGTATCCATCGACGGATGGCTGAAAATCATTAACACCCACCCTCAGTTCGATGGCATGGAATTTAAGGATGCTCTGGATCAAGAAGGCAAGCTGAGCGCTGTTACCTGTCAGATTTACCGTAAGGACCGCAGTCGTCCAACTGAGCTTACGGAATACATGAGTGAATGTGCCGGATCGTCAGACCCTTGGACAAAATGGCCTGCGCGTATGTTGCGCCATAAAGCAACTATCCAATGTGCACGCTACGCCTTCGGCCTCAGCGGTATTGTTGACCCGGACGAGGCCGAGCGCATCGAAAGCGTCACACGTACCGAGCGCGACATAACCCCGAAAGCAGAAGCCCGCCAAACCCTTGAGCATTACCCGGCGGAAAAGTTCGCGTCCAACTTCCCAACGTGGGAGCAAGCAATTCTGACAGGCAAAAAATCAGCAGCTGACATTATCGCAATGGCCAGCAGTAAAGGTGTGCTGACTGCGCAGCAGGAAGCAGCAATCAATAACGTAGGAGCGTAATCATGCAGATCATCCGTTTAACTCAGGGCACCCCAGAATGGAAAGCCTTCCGTGCCGAACACTTCACCGCATCAGACGCGGCGGCAATGCTCGGCCTGTCACCTTACAAAACCCGCGACCAACTGCTGCATGAAAAAGCGACCGGGGCGGAAGAAGAAATCACGCCGGAAAAACAGCGCCTGTTCGACAAAGGTCACGCCGCTGAAGCTGCTGCTCGAACCATATTGGAAGAGCAGATCGGTCAGGAGCTTTTTCCGGTAACCGGTACCGCTGATGAATGGTCGAAAATCGCCGCCTCACTGGATGGCCTGACCTTCGATGACAGCTTAGTGTTTGAGCACAAGCTGTACAGTCATAAACTGATTGGCTTCATCACCGTCAATAACGACCTGCCGGATTCCCATTGGCCGCAAGTAGAGCAGCAGCTGTATGTGTCCGGCGCCGGCTCCTGCAAGTTCATCGTAAGCGATGGCTCCACCAAAAACTGGTTTCCGTTCGACTATACGAGCAAGCCTGAGCGCCTGCGGCAGGTTCTGGCTGGCTGGAAACAGTTTGAAGCCGACCTGAAAGACTACCAGGCACCGGAAGTAAAACCACAAGCAGTAGCTGACGAAGTAACCGCCCTGCCCGCTGTATCCATGGTGGCGACGGGTGAGGTTGCCGTGATTGACAACTTCGCTGTGTTTGAAAAAGGACTGGCAGTGTTTCTGCAGGACAAGCTGATCCGCGAACCGAAAACAGACAACGATTTCGCCACGTTGGATCTGCAAATCAAGGCCCTGAAAAAGGCTGAAGAAATGCTGAAAGCCGCTGGCGATTCCGTGCTGGCACAGGTTGAAGCTGTTGATTCTGCAATGAAGAAAAAAGACAGTCTGGCTGCACTGGTGCGCGACAACCGGCTGATGGCTGAAAAACTGCTGAAGGCGGAGAAGGAGCGCCGTCGCATGGAAATTATGCAGGCGGCAACAGTCAGCGTAGAAGCCTACGTTTTTGATCTTAACGACGAAGTTGGAATTCGAATTCCAATGCCATCACTCGGACTGGTTAACGCGCTGAAAGGCAAAAAGACCATCGCCAGCCTGCAGTCCGCTGCAAATGACGAAGCGGCACGTGCAAAGATCGAAGCCCGCCAGATGGCCGACAACGTGAAAGAGAACGTGCAGATTCTTGGCTCAATGTGCAGCGCTGAAATTAAGGGCCTGCTTTTCCCTGATCTGGAATCACTGGCTACAAAGCCCGCTGACGATTTCAAAGCAATCGCCCAAGGCCGCGTTATTCAGCATGAGCAGCAACTGCGTGAGCGTGAAGAGGCGGCCCGCCGTCAGGCTGAAGCAGAAGCGCAAGCCCGGTCTGAAGCAGAGGCCCAACGGATCGCGCAGCGCATGGCCGAAGCAGAAGCAAAGGCAGCAGAGCAACAGTCCGCCCCGGCACTCGCTGATATTCCGCTGACCACCGGCACGGCCATTAAAGCCAAAGCACAGCCGCGCACCTTGGGCGACGCACTGACCCACTTTGGCATGCAAAAAAACCTTGGCGATCAGGATATTCAGGAGCTGCTGGATATTGTCGCCCACTACACCAACCTGAACGCAAAAGCGGCATAAGGAAATAATCATGAGCAAAATCGTAGAAACCGCAATTGGCAAGGTCAGACGCCAAGAAGAAATGTTAAAGCGTCTTAACGAATTCAAAATCTCGGTTATTTCACGCGCCAGTCATCCAGAAAAAGCTAACAGCATGTTTGGCGAAGGAGGCCTTGCTGTCTGGGATGTTCAAGGACACAACAAAAAATATATAGGAAATGACGAAATTAATGCGCTGCTAACCCCAGACGTGATTATCCCTGCGATTGAGGACGCCATTGAGCGACTCGAAAAATCAACTTCAGATATTAAAGGCGTTTTGTCTGTTCTGGAAAAAGCAATCGAACCAATCATTAGTGGAGAAAAGTAATGCTTATTTTAACCCGCCGTATCGGCGAAACAGTAATGATCGGCGACGACATCAATATCACCGTGCTCGACGTAAAGGGCAACCAGGTGCGTCTCGGAATCAATGCCCCGCGCGAAATGGGCGTGCACCGTAAAGAGGTTTACGAGCGTATTCAGGCAGAGAAAGAAGCCGAAGCCGACAAGCCGAAACTGGAAAGCCAGTACGCCACCGCATAACAAGCGCCCGAAACCGGTTTCCGGCGCCGGGCCAGCAGGAGCAGGCAAAGGCCGGGATAAACACAGGACAGGACACAGGACAGGGTTATGAACAAAACCGACTTAATTAAAAAGCGTGCCGATTATCTTGCAGAAAATCTGGCTGCTGGTGGCGTTGTGATTATCAACAAACAGGGCGAGGGGTGTGGCTGGTCACACGAAGTTCGTGATCCCCAACTGTGGGAGCCCGGCTGCATTGCGGTTGAAGAAAACGGCAGCTGCTGGACAGCAAGCGGCGGCAACGACTACGACGGGGCAACGTACTGGCAGCTCATTACCGACGAGCCTGAGCGTGCTACGGAAGGAGCGACCGCATGAGACTGGCAACCCCAAACGAACAGGATATCAACGGCGCTCTGGAAGTTACGCGAATTCTGGGCGACCTCAGTAGTGGTAGGTTCCCGTCGAATGATGCCGATGAAGACGTTGAGTTCGACATCGGCGACGGTGACGACTGCCGCAAAGCACTGGAAATGCTCATTGATATTGAAAACAAGTGCACCCTCATGCGCGCAGCCATGACCACTCTGGTTCTGTGTGACCCGAGAAACAAAGTAATCGACCACAGCATTGACTACCTGGACCACCACCCGGAAATAAAAGCAGCCGTTGAGCTTAAAGCAAAAATCGACAGCTTCTTCACGCAGAAATTTACCGGCGGAATGAAGTTCAAAACCCGTGACGGCGTTATCCGTGAAATTGCCAGTGCAAACTTTGAAGAAGGTTTGGTTGCGTTCACTGACGGTACAGACGATGACCTGCAGTGGGTTCGCTGGGAAAACATCACTCTGATTGAAGAAGACGATGTGAAATGAAGGTGAACACTATCAACCTCATCCCTATTTCAGGCGGAAAAGACAGCCAGGCCACGCTCCAGCTTGCTGTTGATCGGGACACTGAAAATATCAGGGGTGTCTTTGCTGACACTGGCATTGAGCACGAGCTGACGTATCGACACCTTGAAACCATCGAATCTGAATTTGGTATCACCATAAATCGACTGAAAGCAGACTTCACCCAACGACTTGCTCAGAAGCGAATGTACGTTGAATTTATATGGAAGTCAGAAGGAGTACCAAATACGGTTTGTGATGCAGCTCTTGCTGTTTTGCATCCAACCGGAGTTCCATTTCTCGACCTGTGCTTATTGAAAGGGCGATTTCCTGGCCACGCAAAAGCCGAGTTTTGCACCTTCGAACTCAAACAATACCCTATGCAAGATTTACAGGACTATCTACTGAGGAATGTCAGCAAAAATCTGATTGTGTGGCAAGGCACCCGGAAGGATGAAAGTGCAAGGCGTGCTCATCTAACCGAATGGGATGTTGAGTTCGGGGACGTAGAATCCCGAACTGGTCACTTAATTTATCGCCAAATTGTCGATTGGTGTAGCGATGATGTATTCGGGTTTCTGAAACGCTCTGGGAAAACAATAAATCCCCTATATGCAATGGGTTTTAACCGCGTTGGTTGCATGCCATGCAAAAACGAACGCAAAAATGGGGTTCGAATAATAGCGGAGCGCTTTCCGGAATATGTAGAGAAGATCGAGGAATTTGAACGGCTGGTATCGATTGCAAATAAGCACGGTGTTAGCACTTTCTTCGACGCCCGTATAGCGTCAAATTTTCTAAATAATGACGTAATTGCTACCGACACTCACGGCATTAAGACCCATGTAGAGTGGTCAAGGTCACAAAAAACCGGCCGCAATTGGCAATTTACAATGGCACTGGATCAAGAGCCAGAGTGTAGTTCGACAGCTGGATATTGCGAGTAGTTAATCATGAAGCTAAGAAATAAAGTACAGCGGAGGGCTGCAGCGTGAAAATTAAACCCATGATATTCAACACAGAAATGGTGCAGGCTCTGCTTGGTGGCCGTAAGACGCAGACGCGGCGGCCGATCAATATCAGCGATGGCTGGGAACTGAAAGATCAGCATATTTGCAGAATCATCACGCCTAAACCCGGTCGCTGGGGCGCAATGCAGCGTCGCGCACTTCATGACTCAGAATACGAGCACCAAGTAACTCCTACACCAGCCATGCCCGGCGACCTGATCTATGTGCGCGAAACCTTCCGGACACTAGATAGTGATGATGAGTGCGATTGCGAATATCCGTGCAGCCACCCGGGGCCGGGAAGCACAGTTTATTTTGCCGACAATCAAGAACTGGATCGTAAGTGGAAACCATCCATCCACATGCCGCGCAGGGCCAGCCGCCTGACCCTGAAAGTAACCGGCGTGCGCGTTGAGCGGGTGCAGGATATTTCTGAACAGGACGCCGTGAAAGAGGGTGTTTTTACTGACAATCCTCCCCACATCAATTGGGCGTCGGCTGATTTTAGCCGAATCTGGCACTTAATTTACCCCGGCAGCTGGGAACGCAACGACTGGGTATGGGTTATCGATTTCGAGGTGATCCGCCAGAACGTAGACGACTATCTGAAAGCATTGGAGCACGCAGCGTGATCAAAAAATATTTTGTTTACTCCCCGGAAGAAGGCTTCGAAGAGTTCGATTCAATCGAAGAGCGCAACGAGTACGCCGAAGCCACCATCCAAAACTATCTGGATGATGACTGGGACGAATCAGTAACCAATCTCGTTTCTGGCGAAATCCATACCCGGGCCACAATGATCGACAAAAAAGAACGGCCGCCAGAAAGCGAAATTGACGAAGAAGGATGCGACCAGGACGGAGATATTTGGGCGCCAGAATGGAACTATCGCTGCAACTACACAATGAAGGCGATTGAATCTGGCGCTGCCACATATTACGTCCACCACGTCGGCCCTGATGACGTTCACGGCCCAATGACGGAACTCGAAGCTATGAGGCTGGCAAATGAATTAAATGCAGCATCAGCTTGGCACCGGGAAGATTCACCAAACCGTGATTTTCTGCCGTACAGCATGGCACTGGTTAAAACCGCAGAGCAGTTGAATGGGGGCGCGGAATGAGCCATCAAAACGATATTAAGATCGAAAAGATCAGCGACAAGCGCTTGAGCGGCTATGTAAACCGTACTCGCTCCGGATCGACGCAGGTTTTTTACACCGGAAACGACTCACGAGACTGGGACCGATACAAAGCCGAAGGTGGCGGCCGTCTGCGGAACATCACAATGCACGAAAAGCCAGACACCATCCGGCTGGAGCCGCCAGAAAAGCACTATTACGCAGAGCTCATTGACGGTGAATGGTGGTGGCTTAATGGCTGCGCAGAATGTAATGGACGCCAGCGCGACTGGATGACTTACATCGAATGCGAAAAACACAACGTCTGCCGCACCTGCTCAACTCCGCGCGCTCAATTAAAAGAGCCGCCATGGGCTGGAAAACATGGCTGGCAATGCAAACCATGCGCAGAAGCTGAGCATGAAGAAGAAAAAGCCGCTGCCCTGGCTGCCATGCCAGAGGAATATGACAAATGGGATTACCATCACGAAGATTCAGTCAAATGCCCTCACTGCAATTACAAATTCGAGGACTCAGGCGACGGCGAGTTTTACCAGGAAGGCACGAAGGATATTGACTGCCCGCGATGCGATAACACTTTTGAAGTTGAGGTATCCATTTCATTTAATTACACGATGAAGCGAAAGGAGCACGCAGCATGAGCCACAAACATAAACCGCTTTTCTCCTGCGTCGGATGCTCTGACATTCAAACCTTCCCCGCTGACGATCTGCGACAGCATGGTGATGACCCGTGGTGCGGCGACTGCTGGGATGGTTTCGATATGGATACTGAAACAGGCATCGAATACACGAGCCAGCCAGAGTTTATTCCGGAGGCTGACCAGAAAATAAAGGAGCTTACTGAAGCGCTGCAGATAATCGCCACACATGACCTGCAATTCAAACCGTCAACACAGAAACCGCATTATGAGCCGGAGCCGGATGCGGAATATCTGCTGCTGAACCCGTGCGACGGATTCCATATAGCGTATGGAAATTTTGATCACGACACGCAGGAGTTCGAAAGGTTCTCTAATTTTACAGGAGGTCAGACCTATGGGCCTGATCAATACATTGCATGGGCCAAGCTGCCGGATGCCGTGAAAATCATCGACAGCGCACAGGAGGCAGCAGCATGAACCAGCCATTGCACACCTGCCCCAACTGCGGCGCACCCGCAACAACGCAGGATGATATCGAGTTTTTAAGCTGGCACGGTCACTGCGCCGACTGCGCAATGCGGAAGCAAAAAACCTGCACTTACCCAAAATGCAACTGCCCGTTCGACGCACCCGACGATAATTTCCTGTGCGCCCGTGGCCTGAAAATGGAGCAACGCAATGGCAAAAACTAAACGCCGCAAGTACGACCCAAGCCGCACGCGCCAACAGCTGCAGGCCGACGTACTGACCAACACCTTTTTCTACCACGGCAGCATGATCGAATCCGTTGGCGCCCTGTGCGGTAACTTTAAATACCGGCTGACCGATGACTCTGCCGCCTGGATTCTGAGCCGGAAAAATACATGGTCAGGCGTCGCACTCGTTTTCTGCACCGACGCAAACGGCAACCCGTACACAAAACCCCGGTACTTTACTTACGAGAAGCCAATCACCCGCGCCGAACTCGACAAACGAATCGAGCAGGAACAGCTCGCACTGCTCAGCGAAAGAAACATGAACCAGGTATGCAGCACCGGCTATTTCATAATGCCCGACCACACCCTCGACATGACCGTAAACCGCGAAACAATCACACGGCTTTTTGAACGCGAAACCCCATACGACTACACCGTAACGGTACTCGCCGCAATGAGCCGCGAAGCCCAGTTAAACAAAGAAAATCAGGAGGCCGCATGATTATCACCGCCAACAACGCCGGATTAATCCTGCCCGAAGGCTGCGAACTGGCCGTTATTCAAAAAGGCGCAATCATCGACTCAGGCCAACACATAGCCGACCAGGTATTTAAAGCGACAGGTCAGGTATATCTGGATGCCATGGACAAGTACATTGATCAGAACCAGATTAAACAGATAGCAGATACTGCTTAAATGCTACCTCACGCCACGAGAGAACTCCGCAAGCAACCCGGCGGCGACCCTAAAAAAATGAACCGCCGCCCACAACAGAATAAATGAAGTCATTCCATCGTGAGCCTTAAGCGCGAAACCAATCAGAAGTAAGCAAGAGAAAATACTAAACAGAAGTATTGTATAGAAGCCGATCAATTCGGCATAAATACGGTGGCGTTTGATATTGATCTTCAAGGAATCCCCCCCGCCATCTATGGCGGATAATCATCCCTGATTTAGGTGAGCCAAAATGCTCGACAATCAGAATATACACCGAAAAAAAAACCTATCAAGTAGCAAAGCATTGCTGGTGTATATATAAAGCATCCTTAGCGCAGCCAAGGGAGACAAAACCAACCTTGCCGGAAGACAATTTGCCATCGGACATAACACAAACCTCACGGAATAAGGCCGCTGCCCTCGTTGATCACTCCACTGTTTTTATTGCGGCGCGGGGCAGCGTACCGGAAACAGAATTGGCGCGGATTGTACAGAAGTCGGCAGACAGAGTCATTGCAGAGACTGCGCTCAAACCTGCCTATTTCACTGCCTGTACCGCCCGTGAACCAACCGGAGTTCAGCCCAGGCGCTCATTCACCACCACCGAAGCGACCAGGTCGCCTTCGACATTCACAGCCGTACGCACAGTGTCGAGGATACGGTCAATCGGCAGCAGAATGGCGATGGCTTCGGCCGGTAACCCCACCGATTGCAACACCATCACCATGGTCACCATGCCGGCACTGGGGATTCCCGGTGCGCCCATCGAGGCCACCATCGCGGTCAACATAACGATAATCTGCTGGCCGACGGATAAATCCACCCCCGCCAGATAGGCAATAAACAGCGCCGCCGAGGCTTCGTACAGTGCTGTACCGTCCATGTTCATGGTCGCCCCCACCGGCAGTACAAACCCGGCAACATCATTGCGTACGTGCAGCTGCTCTTCGGCACACTTAAGGCTGACCGGCAGCGTCGCCGCGCTGGAACTGGTGGCAAATGCCGTGACCAGCGCCTGACGCGTTCCGCGCCACAACCACAGCGGCGATTTACGCGTAAATACATACAGCAGGCCAGGCAGCACCACGACACCATGAATCAGCGTGATGGCGAAAATCAGCAGAATAAACTCACCCATGGTACGCAACAGCGCCATATCCTGGGTGGCCATCAGCTTGGTCAGCAAAGCAAAAACGCCCAGCGGGGCGAGGTACATTACCCACTGAATAATGAGCATCAGCAGCTCCAGCAATTCCTGCAACACACCCAGTACCTGTTGTTTACGCTCACCCGCTTTCACCATCGCAGCACCGAGAAACAGGGCAAACACCACCACGGGTAAAATTTTGCCATTGGCCATCGCCTGCAGCGGATTCAAAAACAGGCTGTGCAGAAACTGGGCAAGAAATTCCGGGCCACTGAGCTGAGTGATTTTGACGCTGGCCATGCTGTCGGCAAACATATCCAGCTGCAGCCCGTCGCCAGGTCTGACCCAGCCGGTGGCGACCAGCGCCAGAATCATTGCCAGCAGCATCGACAACACAAAAAAACCAAAGGTATAGCGCCACACCCGGCTGGCCTGGCGATGCGCCTGCAAGTGCGCGACTCCGGTAACGATGGAGGTAAAGATCAGCGGAATCAGCACCATTTTCAGCAGATCAATAAACACACCACCGGCCAGACCGGCGACGTACAGAATCTGATCACGGGTCTGTGGCGCGGCATTCTGGCCATTCAGCCAGTAGCCAAGCAGCAATCCGGCCGCGGCGGCAATCAGAATCTGGGCATTAATGCCCGGCCAATAGCTGCGTATGTTCCACCTATTTTGTTCTGTCACACCCTGCCCCTTCTGTGTTGACGGCCTGCTGTTCTTGTTGTGTGTTATGTGTTGTGTATTGCGCGCGTCGCTATTAAAGCATGCTTATCCCGGTTGCAAAGAGTTGCCGACGACCTCCAGGCCGGAATGCTTTGTCTCACTGATACAGCCAGAACAACAGAAGCAGAACCGGCAGGCAGGACAGACGCCTTCTCGGCGCCGTGATAAAATGCGGCCTCATTCTTTTTTGCAGTTCATCATGCGCCTCGATAAATTCCTAGCCGATACCACCGACCTGACCCGCTCACTGGCCACCAAAGCCGTTAAATCCGGCCGTGTACTGGTCAATGGCGTCAAACCCAAAAGTGCGGCGGCCAAAGTGGCCGACAGTGATGAGATTACCCTTGATGGCGAACGCTTAATTCTGCAAACAGGCTACCGCTATATTCTGCTGCACAAGCCGGCCGGCTATGTCTGTGCCAACCGTGGCAGCGCTCACCCGCTGGTGTTTGATTTACTCAAAGGCATCACCAACCGGCTGGACATGCACACCGTCGGTCGCCTTGATCTGGATACCACCGGCCTGCTACTGATCACCGACGATGGCCAGTGGTCGCACCATTTAACCTCACCACGTCACCACCAGCCGAAAGTGTACCGTGCCTGGCTGGCCGAAGACCTGTGTGCAGACGCTGAGCAACGCTGTGAGCGCGGTATTCTGCTCGATGATGATCCGGTGCCGACCAAACCTGCTCAGCTGCAACGCATCAGCGACCGCGAAGTACTGCTGACCATCCACGAAGGCCGCTACCACCAGGTACGGCGCATGTTTGCCGCCATGGGTAATCACGTCGAGCACCTGCATCGTGAACAGGTGGGTGAGTTTGTGCTCGACCCCAACCTGCCGGTGGGCGAGTTCCGTGACCTGACCGAGGCTGAAATTGCCCTGCTCGCCGGCAAACCTGTTAGCCAGTAAATAAGTCCGTAACGCTTCGATAAAACTACAAAATGTAACTGCGCTCCTTATGCCGTCTTCTAGACTGGAAGTATAAGGAGCACGCCATGCCCAAACTGAACCGCGCCAAAATCAATATCCTGTTGCTGGTGATTGTTCTGTTGCTGACCGGCAGCGCCGGCATTGCTTATCACTACTACCTGCAACTGCGCCACGAGGCCGGGCTGGACTCGAATTTCCCCCAGGTTGTGGGTTTACCTCCGGGGAGTCGGCTGGCCAATATGCCGCCTTATAACGGCCCGCATCCGGCACTGGCTGAACGCCCCGCAGAAACCTTTCCGTTTCCAATCGACTTTGGTGCCACCGGCCCCGATGAACCACTGTTTGCCGGGCCGAATCAGTATCCGTTTTTATGCCAGACCGAAGAGTCGCATCTGGGTCAGCCGCTGATCGATAACACCCGTGGCTGGGGTATCCCGGTGTACGCTGAAACCCTGAAAGGTCAGCGCTCGCAGTACGTGATTGGCTACAGCAAAGACTGCGGCCTGCCAACCCGGGTGCATTACCTGTATTACCGCAACCAACAGGAAAGTTTCCCACAGCGGGTAGATGACAACATCGACCCGGTGCCCGACGATCATCAGCTGCTGGTGCGCGCCGAAAGCGGCACCATTAACCGCTTTATGTACGTCCTACTACTGCCCACCAGCCGCGCCGACCAGCTCACTAAACCCGACCTGTCACGCTGGAACGGCAAGCTGATCTATTACTTCCGTGGCGGCATCAGTATTGGTTTCCAGCAGGGCAAACTCAGCCTCCAACGCCTGACGCGCGACATGCGCAAAGCGCTGGAGCAAGGCTATGCCGTGGCCTTTTCTACCGCCAACGAAACCGATAACACCTATAACATCCGACTGCAGGAAGACACCGCACTACGGGTAAAACGTCAGTTTGTCGCCCGTTACGGCGAACCGGCATTTACCATTGGTATCGGTGGTTCCGGCGGTGGGCTACAGCAGAACCTGTTTGCCCAAAACCAGCCGGGCATTATCGACGGCGGTGTCGCCCTGATTGCCTACCCGGATATGGTCACCCAGATTCACTACACCTTGGATTGTGAGCTGCTGGAGTACTATTTTGACCACCTTGCCAGCGATACCGGTTTCTGGCGTGATCCGGCTCACCGCCAGGCGGTATCCGGCCTGAGCGTCAACAATGAGCGTCGCCCACGTCTCAGCTGGCTGAGCGATATTGCCCAACTGTTGCGTCTGGAGTGGCCAGACCCGACGCCACCGGCCTCGGAATGCAACAGCGGCTGGCGCGGTTCGGTACCGCTGGTCAACAATCCGCATTTTCACAGTGACTACCACCGCTTTGCGCGCTCGGTTCGCGAACGCACTTACTGGACTCACTGGCAGGATAACCGCGATATCTATGGCACCGACGATAGCGGCCGTGCACCGTCACCCTGGAGTAACGACGGCGTGCAATATGGTCTGCAGGCGCTGAAAAACGACACCATCAGCATGGCGCAATTTCTGGAACTGAACCGCCGCGTCGGCTCCTGGCTGCCAGCACAGGACATGACCGAAGAACGTTACTGGCACGTCAGCGGCGATTCGCGGCTGTATCGTTTCACCCCCTACGGCGAGCACAATATGACCCATCATGGTGTTAACAGCACCTCCCCGGAACAGCCTGCACCGCGCTTTAACGGCAGTACCGCCGCCGCAACGGCGGCCTATCAATCGGGCAATGTGTTTATGGGGAAACTAAACATTCCGGTGATGGACGTGCGCATGTACCTCGATCATCAACTGAATATCCACCATACCTGGGCGGCCTTATCGACCCGTCAGCGGCTGCTGAACGCCGGCACCGATATCCGCCTGCAACCGATCTGGATTTCACAAAAACCCTATAACCCGATGTGGGATGCCATTGCTGTGATGGACCAGTGGCTTACCCGCGCAGCGCTCAGCAACGGTGATCTGATCAGCGCCCGACCACCAGCTGCCACCGACCGCTGCCTGAGCAGTGAAGGCGATGTGATCTACGAAGGCGAACAGGTCTGGGATGGTCGCTGGAACCAGCAACCCGACGGCAACTGTACGCGGCTGATGCCGTTTAATCAGGGCAGCCGGCAGATTGCCGGAGAATCCATTGCCGGTAATACCTTTCAGTGTGCATTGATTCCGGTTGAGCAGGCCATTATTGAAGGCTTTTACGGTGATATCGACGCCTCCCCCTACCGCCAGCAACTGCAGACCATTTTCCCCAACGGCGTTTGTGATTACCGCCAGCCAGATCGTGCATTGCCTCCGGAACTGGTGCAGGAGCTGAAAACAGCGACGAGCCAGAACATACCGGCGCAATAAAAAAGGCATCTGTCGGCGCAATAAAAAAGCACCTCTCGGCGCAATGAAAAATTGGCATTCGCGCGCCGGCACCTTATCCTCCATTCAGTACTTTCTTCCGAAGCGCGCTGGCGAAAGCGGCTCTCCGCGAGCCGTTCTCCGCAAGCAGCAATCCGCAAGCAACCCAGGCGCGCTGTCAGGATACCGTTCTATAAGGATATAACGATGCGCACGCCGCTTATTGCCCGCCCGATTCACACTGTTTCCCCAACGCCAAAGCGGCGCCAGCAACAAGCTTTCGCTCTGCCGCGCTTTGTGAAAATTCTGCTGATTCTGGGTGTTCTGATCACGCTGCTGGTAACCGCTGGCTGGTACTGGGCAACCGCTTATATCAGTGACAAGCTGGATCTGAACCCGGCCGAACCACCGGTACTGAGCACACCACCGGGAAGCAAAGTCGCCAACTGGCCGGCTTATCATGGTGCCCATCCGAAAGATCTGATCCGCCCGGCGGAAACCTTCGCGTTTCCGATCCAATGGGGGCAAACCGGTCCGGCCGAAGCCTTATTTGCCGGCCCTAAACAATACCCTTTTATGTGCCAGACGCTGGATTCTGAACTGGGCCAGCCGCTGGTTGATAATCAGCTCGGTTATGGCACCGCCGTCAGCGATAACAGCGGCAATATTGTCGGTTACAGCCAGGACTGTGGACTGCCGACCCGACTGCATTATCTCGGTTACCGTGACGGCGAGTTTTTCCGCAGCGACGAACAACTCCCCCCGGCCGCCGACAATGAAGAGCTGTTAATCCGGGCCGAAAGCGGAACCATTAATCGCTTTATTTATGTGCTGCTGATGCCCACCAGCCATAACGATCAGCGCGACCAGCCGGATGTATCACGCTGGAACGGCAAAGCGATTTATCATTTTAAAGGCGCCATCGGTATTGGTTTTCAGCAAGGCCAGGCGCGCTTTAAACGCTTATTAAAAGACATGCGCCCGGCGCTGGAGCAAGGCTATGCGGTGCTCTATTCCACCGGCACAGAGACCGACAACCACTACAATATCTGGCTGCAGGAAGACACCGCCCTGCGCGTTAAGCAGCAATTTATTGCCCGTTTTGGCGAACCGCAATACACCATCGGTATGGGTGATTCCGGTGGCGGCCTGCAACAATATTTAATCAGCCAGAACCATCCGCAGGTGGATAACGACCAGGGCAAAAAGCAACGTATTATCGACGGCGGCGTGGCGATCATTCCCTACCCGGACATGGTGACGCAGATTACCTACGGCCTCGATTGCGAGCTGCTGGAATATTATTTTGACCATTTATCTGCCGACCGTACGTTCTGGCAAAAAGCCGAACGCCGCAGCTGGATTGAAGGGCTGGCCTACAACACCGAATTCAAACCGCGACTGGATATTCTTGCCGATATTGCAAGCGTGTTACGGCTGGAAAAGCCACCGGTTCATCAGGGTGCTACCGAATGCAGCTACAGCTGGCGCGGTTCTGCCCAGCTGGTGAATAACCCGACCTTTAACAGCCATTACCCGCGTTACAGCGAACAGGTTAACCGCGAAAACTTCTGGACCCACTGGCAGGACAACCGCGACTTTTACGGCACCGACCGCTTTGGCCGCGCCGAAGTACCGGCCAGTAACGTGGGTGTGCAATACGGTTTAAATGCCTGGAAAGAAGGCAATATCAGCGCCGCACAATTCCTTGATCTGAACGCTAAAGTCGGCAGCTGGAACGCACAAAAAGACATGCAGCCGGAACATTACTGGCTGATCAGCGGCGACGATTCCCTGCGCAAATACAGCCCCTATGGTGAACAGAATATGAGCCATAACGGCAAGGCAGAAAAACTGGCAGCGCGCATTCCCGGCAGTTTAGCCGCCGCCAAAGGAGCGTATCAGTCGGGCAATGTGTTCCTCGGCAAACTGGATATTCCGATTATTGATGTGCGCCCGTATAAAGATCCGATTCTGGACATCCATCACAGCTGGTCGGCGATATCCAGCCGCGCGCGGATTCTGGATTTTAATCAGGGTAAAAACCCCAACCAGAGCATCTGGATCAGCGGCGCACAATACGATGCACGCTGGGATGCCTTTGATGCCATGGTGCGCTGGCTCGATGCCCGCGCCACAGGAGTCATACCAGGTAATGAGGCACCTGAAAGTATTGTGGCTGCGGAGTTTGCCAGCGACCGCTGTCTGGATAATAACGGCAACATCATTGCCAGTGGGCACGGCGTCTGGGATGGACGCTGGAATGGCAAAGACGATGGTCGCTGTACGCAGCAATATCCGTTCTTTCAGAGCAGCCGTCAGGCCGCCGGTGATAACAGCACGGCCAGCGTTTTATTCTGCCATCTGGTCAGCGTAAAAGACGCCATCGAATCCGGTGTCTACGCGCCGCTGGATGCCAGCCCTTATCAGACGCAGCTGGAAACCCTATTCCCCGATGGCGTCTGTGATTACCGCCAAGGCGACATGGCCAAAACCTGGTAAAAAAGAAACCGGCTAAAAAAGAAATTCCGCATGTTAAGACAATAAAAAACGCCGCGTCTGATAGTCAGACGCGGCGTTTTTTATGTGTCGCTTTTATCTGCTGTTTTTATCTGCCGTTGTTAAAACCGATCAGAAAAAATCAGGCTTTAACCTTCGGCAGACGCTCCAGCGCAGCATCGATTTCCGACTGCGGATAATCGTAGTCTTCCAGCTGCTGCGTAAAGTACTTGTCGTACGACACCATATCGAAGTGGCCATGACCTGACAGGTTAAAGAACAGGGTTTTGGCTTCGCCGGATTCTTTGCAGCGCAGGGCTTCATCGATACAGGCACGGATAGCATGGTTGGATTCCGGTGCCGGAATAATGCCTTCAGCGCGGGCAAACTGCACACCGGCTTCGAAGGTCGCGATCTGCGGTACCGATACGGCTTCAATCAGCTTCTCATGGTACATCTGCGAGACCAGAGCCGAGGCGCCGTGGTAACGCAGACCACCGGCATGAATGCCCGGCGGCATAAAGTCATGGCCCAGGGTGTACTGCAATGTCATTGGCGTATGACCGGCAGTGTCGCCGAAATCGTAGGCGTAATGACCCTTGGTCAGACTCGGACAGGAGCTTGGCTCAACCGCCACCAGACGCACCGCTTTGCCGCCTGCCGCTTCATCGGCGTAGAACGGGAAGGCCACACCACCGAAGTTAGAACCACCACCACAAGGTGCAAAGATCATATCCGGGTAATCGCCGACCATTTCAAACTGCTTTTTCGCTTCCAGACCAATCACGGTCTGGTGCAGCAGAACGTGGTTCAGCACCGAGCCCAGCGAGTATTTGGTGTCGTCGCGGCTTGCTGCTTCTTCCACCGCCTCGGAAATCGCGATACCCAGTGAGCCCTGATTATCCGGATCTTCGGCCAGAATACGGCGACCGGTTTCGGTCAGATTGGTCGGGCTGGCCAGCACTTCCCCCCCCCAGGTCTGCATCATCGAACGGCGGAATGGCTTCTGGTTGTAGCTCACCTTCACCATATAAACGCGCACATCGATGCCGAACATCTGACCGGCCAGTGACAGCGACGAGCCCCACTGGCCCGCACCGGTTTCGGTGGTCAGGCGGTTAATACCGGCAACCTTGTTGTAGTACGCCTGCGGAATCGCGGAGTTCAGTTTGTGTGAACCGGCCGCACTCACCCCTTCGTACTTGTAGTAAATTTTGCACGGTGTACCCAGCGCTTCTTCCAGACGGTGAGCGCGGAACATCGGCGTCGGACGCCATTGCTGGTAAATCTCACGCACCGGCTCCGGAATTTCGATCCAGCGCTGGGCAGACACTTCCTGCTCAATGATGTTGTCAGCAAAAATGGCCGACATAGCCGATGGGTCCATCGGCAAACCGTCCGGGCCCATAGGCGGCGCCGGAGGATTCTTCAGGTCAGCGACCACGTTGTACCAGTGCTTCGGAATCTCGGTTTCCGGCAACAGAATTTTGGTTTGTTTCATTATTGTTGTCTCTGGATGTCTGTCTCTGGGCCTGCACTCATCAGATAAGTGCGGCCGGTTAGCGGCGAATACGTTTTTTGTCAGGACCCCGCATGTGCGGGAAAAACCACAGCCTGACAAAAAACTCAGCAAAACGCGGACTCTAGCCGATTACCGCCCCGGCCTCAATGACGCAGCTCAGGCCAGAACGAAAAGAGCGTTCAGCCAGCCACCACCGACCAGCAACAGTAACCAGAGTATCAGCCCAAGCAAAACGGGTTTCATGCCTGCCGCCACCATGCCCTGCCAGCGGGTATTCAGTCCCAGCGCCACCATCGCCAGCATCAGACACCAGACGGAGGCTTTTGCGGCCAGCTCCGTCAGCCAGAGCGGCAATGGCAGCACGCTGTTAAGCACAATCACCGCGACAAAGCCCAGCACAAATCCGGGAACCGGCAGCCGTTTTGGCGCTGCAGCAGTCTGCGGCTGAAGGTTCTTCTCCGTATCCGCGACAGGCCGGCGCAGCAACCACTGCCCGAGCAGTAATAATGTCGGTGCCAGCAGCGCCACCCGTAACAGCTTCACGATCAATGCATTCTGCTGGGTGGCCGGGTCGAGAACATCGGTCGCCGCCACCGCCTGAGCGACTTCATGCACGGTACTGCCGATGTACAGGCCGGCGCTGTTGCTGTCCAGCCCGAACCACTGACACAGCAGCGGATACAACAGCACACTTAAGGTACCGAATAACGCGACCAGCGCGACGGCTATCGCCAGCTGCTGTTCTGCGCTGTGTTCTGTGCCCTGCCCTGTGCCTTCAACGGCATCCGCTTGTGTTCGTTCACCTAACAGAGGAGCAGTAGCCATAATGGCCGCCGCACCACAGACCGCACTGCCAATCGCAATCAGAATACTCAGCCGCAGCGGCAGCTTCAGCCAGCACTGGCCCAGCCAGATTCCTATACTCAACACAGCGGCAATGGTGACAACATCCACCAGCAACGCCTGCCAGCCCACCCCCCACAACTGTTCCAGTGTCAGCTGAAAACCAAACAGCACGATGCCTGTTTTCAGTAACACCTGCTGACTGAAACGGCGGACTTTCAGCCCCCCTTTGGCATATTCCTGAGTGGCGTTGCCCAGGAAACGCGGCGCCAGCGTACTGGCAATCAGTATCCCCAGCAGAATACTCAGCGGCAGACTGCCAATCCCCCAGTGTTTCAGCTGCGGCAGACCTGCCAGCCACTGACATACCAGTGCCAGAAGCAATATCAGCATCAGGGTAGGAAAGGCTCCCTGCCAGTGTCCCTTGTTTGCTACAGCGCCGTAAGCGCGTGGAAAACGTCTGGCTGCAGCCGCCAGTGGCATGTCACCTGCTCTCATCTTTCTGCCCTGCCTTACTTATTTCGTATTAGCATAAGCTTATGCACTTATTTCTTTACTGAGAAACTGATAAAACCGCAATAACTATCCTGATTTACCGAACAAGACACAGAGATGCATATTCGTTGTATCACCCAGCCTTGAAAAGCTGCAGCTGCCCCCCACATTTGCACCATAAGCCGAACAGTTAAGGGTCGATATGAGCGACGAAAATCACGAATTTATCAGCAGAGAAGAAGGCGCAGGGGCATTAGCACTGGCCGATGATGTGCTGCCGGAAACATTGCACATTCTGCCGGTTAATGGCCGTCCGTTTTTCCCGGCACAGGTACAGCCGGTCATCGTCGATGAGAAAGTCTGGGGCGCAACCCTGAAACGCGTTGCCGATTCCCAACATAAATTACTGGGCCTGTCGTTTGTCGACGACAAAGCCGTTGATGAAGTACCTGCACCGGAGCGCATCCCGGATATCGGTTGTGTGGTGCGTATTCACCGCATTCAGGCCGAAGACGGCCGCATTCAGTTTATTGCCCAGGGAATCCGCCGCTTCCGTATCCGCGAATGGCTCAGCACAAGTGTGCCGATGCAGGCACGGGTTCAATATCCGCAACGCAGCACGGATTTCACTGATGAAATCAAGGCCTACGCCATGGCCATTATTAATGCCATTAAAGAGCTGGTGGCGATTAATCCGCTGTACTCCGAAGAGCTGAAAAACTACCTCAACCATTTCAGCCCGAATGACCCGTCCCCGCTAACCGATTTTGCGGCCGCCATTACCACCGCCGAAGGCAAGGCCTTACAAAGTGTGCTGGCGACCCTGCCCCTGCAGAAACGCATGGAAAAAACCCTGGTGCTGCTGAAAAAAGAAGTGGAAGTGGCGCGCCTGCAGGCTGAAATTAATAAGACCGTTAACGAAGATATCAGCAAACACCAGCGTGATTTTTTCCTGAAACAACAGTTAAAAACCATCCAGAAAGAACTGGGGCTGGCAAAGGACGATAAAACCGCTGAAATTGATGAATTTGTGCAACGACTGGAAGGCAAAGACATTCCGGCGGCGGCGCGCAAACGCATTGATGAAGAACTGCACAAGCTGAAAATGCTTGAGACCGGCTCGCCGGAATACAGCGTGACCCGTAATTATCTCGACTGGGCAACGTCGGTGCCATGGGGTGTGTATTCCACCGATGCGTTCGATCTGAGCCACGCCCGCGAAGTGCTGGATGCGCACCACGCCGGACTGGATGACGTTAAACAGCGCATTATGGAATTTCTGGCGGTTGGTACGTTTAAGCAGGAAATATCCGGCTCCATTATGTTGCTGGCAGGCCCACCGGGAGTGGGTAAAACCTCTATTGGCCGTTCGGTGGCCGACGCGCTGGGGAGGAAGTTTTATCGTTTCAGTGTTGGCGGCATGCGCGATGAGGCCGAAATTAAAGGCCACCGCCGCACCTATATCGGTGCCTTGCCGGGTAAATTAATTCAGGCCTTAAAAGATGTCGAAGTGGCTAACCCGGTGATTATGCTCGATGAAATCGACAAGCTGGGAGCGTCGTATCAGGGTGATCCGGCCTCTGCCCTGCTGGAAGTACTGGACCCGGAGCAGAATAAAGAATTCCTCGACCATTACCTCGATCTGCGTGTGGATTTATCCAAAGTGCTGTTTATCTGTACCGCCAACCAGCTGGATACCATTCCGGCACCGTTGCTCGACCGTATGGATACCATTCGCTTATCGGGTTATATCGCCGAAGAAAAACTCGCCATTGCCAAGAGCCATTTATGGCCCCGTGTACTGGAACGCCATGGCCTGAAAAAAACCCAGGTCAAAATCAGTGACAGTACGCTGAAAAGCATTATTGAAGGGTATGCCCGCGAATCCGGCGTGCGTAATCTGGAAAAGCTGCTGCAGCAGATCGCGCGTAAAGCGGTGGTACAATTACTGGAAAACCCCAAAGCTAAAATTTCGGTAACCAATAAAGACCTGAGTGATTACCTCGGCGCTCCGGCCTTCCGTGCCGAACGTATTTTAAGCGGTGTCGGCGTCGTAACCGGTCTGGCCTGGACGTCGATGGGAGGCGCAACACTGCCTATTGAAGCCGCCGTTGTGCACCAGCAGAACCGTGGTTTTAAACTCACCGGTAAGCTTGGCGATGTGATGAAAGAGTCCGCCGAAATCGCCTACAGCTATACCGCAGGCCATGCGGCTGACTTTGGCGGTGATCCGGATTTCTTTAATGAACGCTTTTTGCACCTGCACGTACCGGAAGGCGCAACACCAAAAGACGGCCCCAGTGCCGGGGTTACCATGACCACGGCATTAATGTCGTTAATGCTGAATAAACGCATCAAACGCAATCTGGCCATGACCGGAGAATTAACCCTGACCGGACAGGTATTACCGGTCGGTGGTATCCGCGAAAAAGTCATTGCCGCGCGCCGCTCTAAAATCATGGAAGTGATTTTACCGGAAGCCAACCGCCGCGATTATGAAGAGTTACCGGAACATATCCGTAAAGGTATGACCGCACACTTCGCAGAGAAATACGCCGATGTATTTGAGGTTGTGTTTGGTTAAAACAGAGAAACGTTAAATCAGCAAGATTTTACAACAGGGTATTTCGGTTCGCGGGCATGGCCCGCTCCTACGAATGCGCTCCGATTATTCAAAGAATATTCTACGAACATGCCTATATAACCCGTAGGAGCGGGCCATGCCGCGATGATGTAAATATTCCAAAAAATCGGTTGATGTACGTGAAAGTGTCAATGTCCCGTAGGAGCAGGCCATGCCCACGATGATGTAAATATTCCAAAGAAGCGGTTCATGTCCGTGAAAGGGAAAATGTCCCGTAGGAGCAGGCCATGCCCGCGATGATGTAAATATTACAAAGAAGCGGTTCATGTCCGAGAAAGTGTCCCGTAGGAGCGGGCCATGCCCGCGATATTTTTTGTTGCTTTTTCGTTATTTAATCAACTGAATCAGTTGTTTAAATACCGGCCCTTCAGCCTGTTTCTGCAATTCAAACAACGCCATTTCGACGGAGGTTAATTGTGCACCCATGCTGTGCATTTTGCGGATGGCCAGTTCTTTATTGGCTTGTGTGCGCGAGCTGACGCCATCGGTTACCAGGTGCACGCCATATTTCTGCGCTAATAAATCCCCAACGGTCTGATAAACACACACATGAGCTTCCAGCCCGGCCACCAGCCACTGGCTGATTTTCTGCTCTTTCACCGCTTTGGCGATGGTCGGTTCCTGCATGCCGCTGAAGGTTGATTTAACCAGCGCCTCTCCTGGCAACACTTCGCGCAATTCCGGACGTGTTGTACCCAGTTTATCCGGCAGCTGTTCCATCCAGATTATGGGTAATTCAAGCAGATTTGCGCCCTGAATCAGCAACCGTAACTGGGCAAATAACGCACTGCTTTCATGCATTTGTTCAGATAATTTACCCTGTACATCGACGATCATTAAGCCGGTTGTTTCTTTATTCAGCATCGGATGCCTCCAGTAAAACCGCCGCTACATCAGCGGCGGATAAGCAAAGCGTTAAGGTCGGACTGCGATGGCATAAACCAGTAAGCACCGGTTAAGGCCGTCGAGTATTTCATCAGATGATCACTGTAACCATCGCCACTGTTCCCCAACATACGTTCAAGCTGCACGCTGATACGGCGCAGGTTGCAGGCGAAGGCGAGAAAATACAGGCCATGTTCTTCCGCGCCACCGTAAGGCGTACTGCGGCGATAGATTTTCTGCCCGACACCGTCAATTTTGACATCGGTACGGCTGACATGGGAGGTGGGTGGCATAGCATCGCCTTCCAGCTCCACATTGTCTTGCTTCGTGCGGCCAATCACCTGCTCCTGCTCATGCACACTGAGTTGGTTAAATGCCTGTAAATGATGACGCCATTTTTGTGAAAACACATACGAGCCACCGGCGCCTGTTTCGCCCTCAGGAATCACCGCAGCATCCAGACGCTTGTCGCCTTTTGGGTTGGCAGTACCATCAACAAAGCCCGTCAGATCGCGCGCCTCACGATTTTTAAAACCGTTTAAATCCAATAACGTTGCGGCAACATCACGCATGGCCTCATGCACCTGTAAAACCGCATTCATGACTTCGCCCTGATCTTCACCATGAATCCAGAAAAACACATCGCGCTGAGTGGCCGGCATGGTGTAACTGTTATTGCCGCGTAATTCGCCGAAAGACTGTAAATCCACTGGATGCCACGCGGGCTGCAGACGCTGCCAGGCATCGGCGCCAAAGGCTACGGCAATATAAACCTCCGGCCGCGACTGGCGGGCACGATCCAATGCGGCGCAGATTTCGGCGGCATCAGCATCCGGATGCAGGTTCATTTCCAGATAATGTGCGCTGCGGCCAGGTTCGGCCAACAGGCCAGGCTGTGGAATCAATGATTGTGAGTGAGTTGACGATGACACTGAGATAATCCATGACAAAGTGAATTGTCACTATAACAAAGCGTCTGGCGGATAAGAAATGCTGCTTAAGCAATGCCCTGAGCGGTTCTCTCTGATCTGACCGGTTCTTTGATTTAATCGGCCAGGTCTGATTTATGCGCACTGGCGGAGTTTATTCGAGCATCGCCCTGATATCCGTCTGCTGCAGCCAATCAGCCATAAGCTCCGGCCGCATCGGCCGACTGAACAAATACCCCTGAATACAACAGCAACCGAGCTCCCGCAACATCTCCAGCTGATCGTGATTTTCCACACCTTCGGCGGTTACACGCAGATGAAGCACCTGACATAACGCCATAATTGCGCGACAGATTTCGATGTCATTGGCATCCTGTGGCAAATCACGGACAAATGAACGGTCAATTTTCACCCGGTCAAACGGCAGCTCTTTCAGGCGGCTGAGCGAAGAGTAACCCGTACCAAAATCATCAATCGCCAAACCCACGCCGGACTTACGGATATGCTCCAGTTGGCGCAATACATGATCATTGGCCTGCAAAGCGGTTTCGGTAATTTCCAGCTCAATCTGTGCCGCAGGAATATTAAATTCCGTCAGAGTTGCCGTCAGAAGTTCACTGAAGCTGCTGTCGGTCAGCTGACGGGCGGAGACATTAACCGAGACCACCAGCTCCGGGACACCGGCGTCCATCCAACGACGCAATTCACGGCAGCTTTCGCGCAACACCCAGGCGCCAATATCAACAATGGCGTCGCTTTGTTCAGCGATCGGAATAAAACGATCGGGAGGAATCATGCCCAGTTCATCGTGATACCAGCGGCACAATGCTTCAACGCCATAAACCCGGGCACTGTGCAGGTCAACCAATGGTTGAAACTCCACCGCCAGCTCGCCCTTACGGATGGCCTGTTTAAGATTGCGTTCAATCCGCAGGCGTTCGTTAAATTCCATTGCCAGGGCAAAATCATAAATGCAGTAGCGGTTTTTACCCCGCCGCTTGGCTTCAAACAGTGCCGTATCCGCGGCTTTTAATAATTCTTCATATTCCTGTACCGATGGCCGTGACATGACGATGCCGATACTGGCAGAAACCTCGACTTTTTCCCGACTTAATGTCACCGGCTCCTGCACCGCCAACAGCAATTTTTCAGCCACCACTTTCAGGTTATCTTCATGCTCTACGCCGGTCAGAACGATCACAAATTCATCACCGCCGATGCGCACCACCGTATCTTCTTCACGGATGGATTGTTTAAAGCGGTCAGCCATCACACGCAGTAATAAATCACCTTCTGAATGACCCAGGGTATCGTTAATTAATTTAAAGCCGTCCAGATCCAGATAGAGGACGCCGACATTACCCTGCGCTTCGGTTCTGTCGGCCAGCGCCTCCCGCACAACCTGTTCCAGACGCACACGATTACCCACGCCGGTCAGAGCATCCATATACGCCAGCGTTGCAAGATTTTTTTCTGCCCGGCGCAGTTCAGCGATATCAGAAAAAGTGATCACAAAGTTCTGTAATTCGCCGTCATCATTTAAAACGGTACAGACATGTTCCCAGGCGGGGAAAAACTCACCGCTTTTGCGCTGACAGGCTATTTCCCCACTCCAGTGCCCCTGCGCATCGCTGACCAGTCGCGGATAAAACTGATCACTGTGACGGCGCGCATGGAGAAATTCGTCCGGATTTTTGCCGCGAACATCTTCCTGTGAGTAGCCAGTGATATGACTGAATGCCGGATTTACATTCAGTACCCGTCGTTGGCTATCCGTAATCAGAATGCCTTCCGAGGTGGAATTAAATACCGCATTTGCCTGGCGCAATTGCTCGTCGGCCAAATACCGTTCATGCACATCATGCAACACACCAATGACGCGCCGATCGCCGTTTTCCCAGCGGAATAAGCTGGCAAATAATTCAACCCAACGGTACTCATTGCCTTCATGTTTACTGAAACGTACCGGCTGCTGAAAACGATGATGGCTGGTTATCTGCTGGCGGATTTTATCGCGATCATCCGGATGAATGTTGACCAATAAATCGTCCAGATTTTCTGAAATAAGCTGCGGTGGGTTATGTTGCACGGCCACCTGTAATTCAATATCAGTCTCGGGTGTCCACTCCCAGATACTCATTCTGGCCGCTTCAAGTGCAAGGCGCAGACGCTCTTCAGAGCGCTTTAATTCCAGATCGGCATGATGACGTGTCAGGGCAATACGAATCGCAGCATCGACTTCGCGTTTTTCAAAGGGCTTAACCATATAGCCGTAAGGCAGGCTGTCGCTGGCCTCTTCCAGTGTCTGGTCATCGGTATAAGCAGAAAGGAATAACACCGGAATGCCAAAACGCTGCATGATAATTTTGGCCGCTTCAGTACCCAGCATGGCGGTGTCGAGGTGAATATCCATCAGAATCAGATCAATATCCTGATCCTCTGCTGCGGCAATGGCCGCTTCGCCGTTGCCGACACAGGCCATCACGGTATAGCCCAGATCTTCCAGCGTCAGTTTCAGATCCAGTGCGGTGACTTTCTCGTCTTCAACAATCAGTATCCGGTAAGAGCGCAGAGTGCTATGGCTGTTCATCTGACAATCCTGTGTCACTTATTATTAGTTGAAATACGGCCCCCTCAGTATCCACAACCTCAAGCGTTGCGTGCATCTGCTCGACCAGTCCTGGAATCAATTGAAAACCGAGTGAGTTGGATGCTCCGGGCCTTATGCCTTCAGGTAAGCCGACGCCGTTATCGGCAATGATTAATTGTTTTTGCTGTGGCCCTTCGCTCAGCGTCAGGCGGATCTCTCCGCTGTCGCGATCGGGAAATGCGTGTTTAATCGCATTGGTCACCAGTTCGTTAATCAGCAAACCAAAGGGCAGAGCTACATCCAGGGTCAGATAGCTTTTCTCCTGCTCAGACTCAATCACTAGCTGCACATTACGCATGGCTGAAAAATAACTGCGGCGCAACAGGTCACCCAGCCGGCGCATATAAGAAACCGCCTCTATACGGTCAAAATTTTTCTGCTCGTATAACAGCTGATGAATCAGTGCCATGGCTTTTATCCGCCCCTGGCTTTCAGCAAAATAAGTACGTAATTCCTGTGGCGCACTGCGGGCCTGCAGACTGAGTAAGCTGGATACCACCTGCAGGTTATTTTTTACCCGGTGATGGACTTCGTTTAGTAACGCGGTTTTTTCATTCAGGCTGCGAATAAGATTCTGCTGGATTTGTTTCTGTACGGAGATATCGACAATAGTCGCCAAAATGCGATGACCCTCGGGAAAATCCAGTGGTGTCAGGCCAATTTCAACCGGAAATAAACTGCCATCGTGGCGCCGTGCGTTGAGTTCGCGCATAGCCGCCATTGGCCGAGATTGAGGATCTTTCAGATAACCGCGGCGCAGATCTTCATGAACGCTTTTGACACTGTCGGGCACCAGATCCTCAACCGTCAGCTGCAACAGCTGTTCACTGTCGTAGCCGAACATTTCCGTACTGCGGCGGTTAACCAGATGAATACAGCCTTTTTCATCGACCAGGATCAATCCGTCCTGGGTACTTTCGACCACCCGGCGGAAGCGTTCTTCGCTGTACTTGAGCATATTATCGCCGGCAACCCGCGCGGTAATATCAATGGCCGAAGGAATCAGATAAACAATATCGCCCTGAGCATTTTTCAGTGGTACGAGCATAAAGTCGATGATCATGCGGCTGTCATCGGCGGTACGGATCACCACATCGTAACGAACGGTTTCGCCCTTAACTGCAACCGCCACAGCATCACGCAGTTGCTGCTGAACCTCCGGATCGTAAGACCACCAGAAACAGTCCCAGAATTTTTTACCCAACACGTCGTCCAGCTGAATGCCCGCCGCATCCAGCGGGGCTTTATTGGCATCGATCAGGGTGCCGTCGGGCTCCATAATGCCAACAAAAGACATCAGGCTGTCGATCACGCTGCGCACCAGCGTCGCGGCCTCTTCTTTGGCGCGTTGCAATTCCAGTTCAACGGTATGGTTAACAGCAATGGCCAGAACTCCCAGAACCTGTCCGTCGGCGGCTTTAATCGGACGGTAGGTTGCCAGCCAGTCCGCGCGGCGACCTGGGGTACTGGGGGTTTCTGCGAATATTTCGAGATTGGAGATTTCTTTGCCGTCGCGGATCACCGACAACAGCATCGGCTCCACAACGGAAGCGAGGTTGGGGAAAACCTCACTGACACTGCGTCCCAAATGGGCTTCAACACTCAATCCGTTAAAGCGCGCCAGGATACTGTTGATGGCGCGATAACGCAGGTCACAGTCCAGAATGGCCAGACCAAGCTCAGAATGGCCGAGCAGCGAATCGAGGGCACCTGCTTTAAGGTTCAACAGGGCGAGATCGTCAGTATCTAATGCAGTCGGGGTTGTATCCATACACACCACTATTCTGAGGCCTTATCTCCTGAGCTTAGCGAATTCCGACGCCTTTAATAAGGTTTATTTACTGCATTACTTACAAAAACTTCACTCAATAACCCCGATATTCACGCAGTGAACGCTGCACGGTTTGCCTGCCCTGACGGGCCGTTTCTCACCTCAACTCAGCCGATCCAACAGGTAAAACAGCGAGTGGTAAGGGATTTCCCCGTGGCGGCTGAGGCCAATTTCACAGGTGCGGCTGGTCGAAATGCCCTCCACACAGTGCTCAACCTGAGCTTTCAGCGGCGCCAGCGCCGAGGCGTTCAGTTCCGGCAGCATAAAGCCCTTATCACCGGCAAAGCCGCAGCAGGTAATATCCGCCGGAACCACCACCTGAGTGGAGCATTGCCGTGCCAGCGCAATCAGCTCTTCGCCCAAACCCTGCTTGGTGGTTGAGCAGGTCACGTGCACCGCCACCGGTTCATGGGTCGGCCGGATATCCAGATTCGGCACCAGAAAGCGGTTGGCAAAACGGATCGGATCAAGCAGCTGAATGCGCTCATCCAGCTGTTGTTGCAGGCGGAATACGCAGGGGCTGGTGTCAATCAGTACCGGCAGGCGGCCATTATCGGAGGCTTGCAGCAGCGCCGCGTTAAGCGCCGCGCGCATGGCATCGGCCTGGTCAAAATGGCCTTTGCTTTCCAGCGGCATGCCGCAGCAATGCTGGTCCTGATCCGGCAGCATGGCCAGATGCACCCCGGCTTTCTGCGCCAGATCGAGGGTTACCTGCATCAGGCTGCGCTGGTCATCCTCTTTGGCTCCCGGCCCCATGGTGCGGCTGGCACAACTGGGGAAATACACCACCTGAGTCAGCTCATTCACGCCGTATTCGCACGGATTGAGCTTATCGGCGGCGGTCGGCATGGCATCGTGCCACAACGGTGTGGCACCCAGCGTCAGGGTATTCACCCCTTTCGCCACGGTACTGATCACGCCGTCACCGACCAGATCACGGGTTATGTCCATTAACTGCAACGCGCCACGGCTGGTTTTGCTGACTCCGGCAAAATGCTCCGCCACCCATTGCGCCTTACCGGCGTGTTTTTGATTGCGTTCATGGCGCAGTTTGCGACTTAAATCGCCGGTATTAATGCCGACCGGACAGGCCATGCTGCACAAACCATCGGCGGCGCAGGTATCCACGCCCTGATACTGATAATCATCCAGCAGGGTTTTATAGGCCGGATTTTTACCGTCGCGCTCCTGGCGTTTAAGTTCGCGCATAATCACAATGCGCTGGCGTGGCGTCAGGGTTAAGTTGCGTGATGGACAGACCGGCTCGCAGAAGCCGCATTCGATGCAACGATCAATCAGATCATCCGCTTCGGGAATGGGTTTTAAGTTCTCAATATGGGTGCGCAGGTTGCGGGTTAAAATCACATCCGGATTTAACAGGCCGGCCGGGTCAAAGGCCTGTTTGATCGCCCACATCAGCTCATAAGCCTGACCGCCCCATTCCATCTCAACAAAGGGCGCCATATTGCGTCCGGTGCCGTGTTCGGCTTTGAGCGAGCCATCGTAACGGCCAACCACCAGCACACAGACTTCGTCCATAAAATCGGCATAACGCTGGACTTCCGCCGGATCGGTAAAATTCTGGGTAAAGACAAAATGCAGATTACCGGCCAGCGCGTGGCCAAAAATAATGGCCTCGTCGTAGTGGTATTTTTTAAACAGCGCCTGCAACTCCAGCACCGCAGGCGCCAGATTCTCAACCGGAAAGGCAATATCTTCGATAATGACGGTGGTGCCTTTGGCACGCACCGCACCGACCGCCGGAAATAATCCCTTGCGGATATTCCAGTACAGCTGACAGGTGTTTTTATCGGTGGTAAAGGTTTTCGGCTGCAGGGTATCAAAAGCCTGCAAAGCGGCAGTGGTTTCGCTCAGGCGTTGTTGCAGTTCAGCATCGCTGCCAGCACGTACCTCCACCAGCAAGGCGGCGGCCTGCTCATCAAGGGTGCGTAAGTAGTCCGGCATGCCGGGTTTATCTTCCACGCAGCGCAGACCTGCACGGTCTATTAATTCAACTGCGGCAACCGGTGCCGAGGAAAGAGCGGTCACTGCCTTACTGGTCTGTTCGATGTTGGCAAACAGCAGTAAGGCAGACGCTTTATAAGCGTGCTCTTCGACCGTGTGATAAATCACTTGCGATACAAACCCCAGGGTGCCTTCTGAGCCCACCAGGAGGTGCTGCATAATATCGATCGGATCAGAAAAATCCACCAAAGCGTTAAGACTGTAGCCGGTGGTATTCTTAATTCTGAATTTCTTCACAATGCGTTCATGCAAAGCCGGGGTTGCCAGCACCTGTGTGCGTAAATCAGCCAGCTGTTGCAACAGGCTGGCATGGCTTTGGCGGAATGCATTTTTCGAGGCTTCATCGGCGGTATCCAGCACCGTACCATCGGCCAGAATCAGACGCATAGAGGCCAGTGTCTGATAAGAATTCTGCGCCGTACCACAACACATACCGGAAGCGTTATTGGCGATAATTCCACCAATTTTGCAGGTATTGATCGACGCCGGGTCTGGGCCGATTTTACGCGCAAAAGGCGCCAGCAACTGATTGGCACGGGCACCAATAACCCCCGGCTCCACCTGCAACTGCGCACCATTATTTAATACTGCGGCTTTATTCCAGCCATTGCCCAAACGCACCAGCACACCATCGGTCACGGCCTGACCGGACAGACTGGTGCCCGCCGCACGAAAGGTTAAATGCACTTTATATTTGTGCGCCAGCTCCAGTACCTTCTGTACCTCCTGCTCATTAATAACCGTGACGACCAGTTTGGGAATCAGGCGATAAAAGCTGGCATCGGTACCAAAGGCCAGAGTGCGTAACGGATCGGAAATAATGCGTTCGTCGGCAATAAAAGGCGCCAGATCCTGCGCAAAGTGGTGAAAAGCGTCGTTCATATCAGGCATCCGTTAACAGCAAGACAATCAATTCTTTTGGTCCGTGGGCACCATAAGCCAGGGTCTGCTGAATATCGGCGGTCTTACTTGGCCCGGAAATCAACAACACATTAGTCGGCAACTGCGCCGGTAATTTCTGTGCCTGCACCAGGGTTAAAAAACTCGCCGTAATCGCCGAGGCATTGAGCAGAATAATATTCAGCGGTGGTACCAGCGACAGCGCCCGTGGTTCCTGCGGACCGGTTTCGACCAGCAGCGAACCGGTTTCCGCCAGACCCGCCGACGCCACACTGAAGCCTGCGTCCGCAGCGGTAAACAACTCCTCTTTGCTTAACGGCTCGGTCAGCAGTGATGCATCAACCGCAGCGGCCTGATGTTCTGCCAACGCATTAAGCAATACTTGGCCCTGCTCATGCTCACCGCTGAGCAGGCGTTTAACACCGCGCGCTGTCAGTTGTTGTGCAAGCTCTGTGGCCCAGCTGGCCGTTGTGGTTTCAATGACTTCGGCATGGTTATCCAGTAAGTTCTGTTTAAAGCTGGCCAGCCATTCGCTTTGTGCCAGTTGTGTCCAGCCGGCGGCATGCTCCGCCTGAATACCTGTGGTTTGGCTTCTATTTCCAGGCTTCTGGCCAGGGTTTTGGGCCGGCGTCTGGCTGGCATACAGCCGCTGTAAAATACGCTCACGACTGTTCATGCATTATCTCCGCGTTTATCGGCAGTGTTGTTCTGATACTGGCCAGCCACACCCCGGGCTTTGGCTAATTCGTGCAGGCTGCGGCGCGCCGGTTGTGGCGTGCTGCGCGAATCGGTCCAGGGGGATAACAGTGCCGCAGCGGCTTTGCTGCGGAACAGGCCGCGACCGCGGGTCATCGCTGTGGTCATGATGCGGTACAGCGGCGCAAAACGATGGGTCAGCGCCCAGCCGCGCCAGATTAAACTTTCGCCCAGCGTACGCTTGGCACCCCGCCCCATCACTTCCTGTACGGCAGTGGCAGTGGCAGTGGAAACCGCGGCGGCATCGGTAAATTGCGGACTGACGGCTTCCGCGCGCAATTCACGGATTAATTCCGGCAAAGGAATGCGTACCGGACAGGCCTCACCACAGGCGCCATTTAATGAGCAGGCGCTGAGCATATCGCCGTGTTTTTCTAATCCGGCAATCTGCGGTGTCACCACCTGACCAATCGGCCCCGGATACGTCGAGCCGTAAGCATGGCCGCCAACCCGCGCATAAACCGGGCAATGATTCATACAGGCACCACAGCGAATACACTGCAGCGTCGGTTTTAACACCGGATGGCTGAAAATACGCGAGCGGCCATTATCCACCAGTACCAGATGCACCTGTTCCGGGCCGTCCAGCTCACCGGCTTTTTTCGGCCCGGAAATCATATTGAAATAGGTGCTGATTTTTTGTCCGGTTGCCGAGCGGGTTAACAGTGTCAGTAATTCCGGCACATGGGAAAAATCTTCCACCACTTTTTCAATACCGGTGACGGCAATGTGCAGCTTCGGCATGGTGGTGGTCATACGGCCATTGCCTTCGTTTTCCACCAGACACAGCGTGCCGGTATTGGCCACGGCCATATTCACGCCGGAAATACCGGCATCGGCGCGCATAAATTTATCGCGCAGAATAGCGCGGGCATTGCCGATTAATTCGTCAACGTCTTCGGTATAAGGCACCTGCGAACCATCGCTGGTCTGGGCACGGGCGTGCATCAGCCTGGCAATCTGTGCCTTATTTTTATGGATGGCCGGCATAATAATATGCGATGGCGTTTCACCCGCCAGCTGCACCAGATATTCGCCCATATCACTTTCCAGACACTCAATACCCCGTGCCTCAAGAAAATGATTGAGTTCTATTTCTTCCGTCACCATGGATTTACCTTTCACCACGGTGCGGGCGTTATTCGCCGTTAAAATATCGTGAATAATAGTGCAGGCTTCATCAGCGGTTTCGGCCCAGTGCACCTGAACACCATTGGCGGTCAGATTTTTTTCCAGCCGCTCCAGTAACTCCGGCAAATTGGCCAGACTGTGCTGACGAATGGCTTCGCCACGGTCACGTAACGCAGACAACGCGCCTTCATCGGGAAACACGGCTTTGCGTTTGCCCATTAAAAAATCGGAAGCACCGCGAAAGCTTTTACGTAAGGCTTCGTTTTCCAGTGCCATTTTGGCACGTACTTTAAAATGACGTTGCTGCAGCTCGTTAAATTCGCGCTGCTCGACGTTCAACTCCTGCTGCAACTGTTCGATATTGATATGCATGCTGTCGGAGGCAATTTTCTGGCTCATGCTTTATCTCCGCTTTTCTTGTTGTATTGCTGGCTGCGCTTCTGGCCAACCTGAAAGGGATCATTACCATTCAGGCGCGTATACAAC
>Ga0210025_1000979_pt1 | contig 33119 bp, 30 predicted proteins | sample CryGeyme20150102_FD_183989 | JGI IMG/M metagenome (GOLD analysis project Ga0210025, IMG submission 183989) | Groundwater microbial communities from Crystal Geyser aquifers in Utah, USA - Crystal Geyser metaG 2015-0102 (SPAdes) (version 2) | ecosystem: Environmental > Aquatic > Deep subsurface >... | reverse complement strand
GATCCCGTAAAACGGCAATTAGTGATTTTCTGAATATATCGTCCATAAAAAATCAGAGTGTTAAGGTTAAACCACCTGTTAAAAAGAGTGGAAGTTCATTAAAATGCGACCAATATTGATAGGTGCTGCCGGTCAAATTTACGACTTTAAGATAAACTGCCCAATTTGTATTGAAGGAATACCTCGTTTTTGCATTGGCTACAAAAAAAGAAGTTGAAGTAAATCTACCTTCACGACCTTCTAGAAATAACAATTCTGTTTCTAGGCTTAGTTTATTCGTAACATACCACAAACTAGAGGCTTTTGCACCAAAACGTTCCATATAAGGAATCATATTTCCAGATGATAAAGCATTGTTTAGGTACCAAATTTCTGTCTGAACAGATACTTTTGGAATTGGAAAGCGATAACTGTAACCGGCTTTAATTTTTGCGATATGTGCTGCATCATATTGAATGGAATGATGAAATTGATTCGCAGTCTGAACATCTCGAGTGTAATCAACATAACCGAAATTGGTAAAATATTTGAAATCAACACCAAAATAGAGATTTCCATAAGCTGTTAATTCTCGATCTACATAAGCAAAAGCAGTGTAGCCTCTGTTGTTTTGCAACACTTGAGATTCAGCTAAAAATCTGCTTGCTGACTGATACAAAGATCGTCCACCATTCGAAACTTCTCCTTTTAAACCAAGCTTAACTAAGGATGAAGTAAATCCGAAATAATTAAATTCAAGATTTGGGTAAACAAAAAACCCAGATTTTACGGAATCAGCAGAATAATATGGATCTAAACCTATACTTAAGGTATGAGATGTTCCTGAGCGGTGAGCATATTTCGCAAAAGCACTTGCAATTAAATAGTTTTGTGAGTTAGTATTTAATTCATAACTAGAACCCAAAACCGAAGCGCCAAAGCCCAATGTAGACATTGGTTGAGAAAGAGCGATAAACTTTTCGAATTTTGCTCCAAATTGATTCTCAAGTTCGCCAGATACTTTTCCAGTTACAGTTTGGCTGTATAAATTGTACTTAGCACTCAATGTCCAATAATCATAAGGGTTTGTCATTTTTTTGATTTGTGTTTCAAAACCAAATTTCTCTATTGCAGAGGCCGCGACCGAATCACTCTTTAATGGAACCTGATTTTTCAACATAGCTGACGACAATTGTGTAGTCCAGCTAAATCCTTTACTCAAATATTTTGTAAAACCAAGATTGCTATTCCAATCGTAGAAAGATGATGGAACATTAAAACCCAAATCTCCACTAGATAAATGAGAAAAAAATCCATTAACACGATAATTTGAAGGATTCGTAACAGAGAAACCTAATTCTGCTTCAGGTGAAAGTCGATTTCCAAAACCTCCAAGAATCCACAAGTTTTTTTGCTCAACTTGGCGGCGATAATTTTTACGCGGTGACTTAGGTATTTCCAAAGGAGTTAGGGGAATAGAAGCAACAACTTGGTCATTTGTTTCTAAAAATGGCATTCTATATGGATCTAACTGAAACACACGAGGTTTTGGATCAAAACCAAGAATAGGCTGACGCTGTAATCCCGGAAATTTTATTCGGTAATCGCCTTTAATTTCAATATCCTGAGGGTTAATATCGGGTAATAAATCAGAGCCTTGAGTCTGAGTCGAAGATTGGGCGAAAAGAGAAGTAATTAATGAAAAAGAAATAATGAATAAAAGTAAAGAAAATATATACTTCATGAATTTTACTACGATAAGGGACGGCCTAATCGTATATTTTCTTTACAATTATTTCGTCGCCTTGTGGTTTAACCGGTGCAGTTTCAATTTCACCTACTAGAACTCCCGAATCTGTTTTTGCTGAAAGATAGGAAGCATCGAGAATTCGTTGTATGTGAACAGCCTCGTCAAAGGTAGGGGAAATTGGGGTTTTATGAAAAATTGCTGATGAAGTTAATTCAAGTAACATATAAAAACCTGCTGTTTGATAACTACCAGGAATATTTGCTAATTGATAAGCAGGTGGAAGAGCAATTCGTTCTCTTTTTTCGGTGCCTATTTCGTAATAAACTAGATCGCTATTGTTACTAAACTGCAGAGCTCCTTTATGTCCATGGAAGATAAATTCATCTTGCGTTTTTCCAATATACGTTCTTGTAACATGAATCTGAGCTTTTATTCCTGAATGAAACGAAAGTGCGGTTTGAAAGGAGTCATCAGCATTATTTTCAATTAACTCACCTCCATGCGCTTCTTTTAAAGGTCTTGCTGTGAAAAGTGAAGTTCTTACTTTTCGGATACCACCGGCAATACGGAGTAAATAATCTATATCATGACTTCCCATAACTCCAAATGCACCACCCAAAAGTTGACGTTGCATTTTCCACAAAGGGAGTGTGTCTGTATTAAATAGTTGATTATCTCTGAATATCCGCTCTATATGTGTTATCTGCCCAATCTTTCCGTCTAAAATTAGACGTTGAGCGTATTTCCTAGCAGGGAAATAATTTAAATGATGATCGACTACAGCAATTACATTTTGTTGCTTGGCTAAATAAGACAATTCTTCTGCTTCCTTTACACTTAAACAAAAAGGAGAAGCACAAATTATATGTTTGTTTTTTAATAAAGCAGCTTTTGCAATTTCGAAGTGTGTGTGAGGAGGAGTTGCAATACAGACTAGGTTTACAGTAGGGTCGTTAAGAACTTCTTTCCAATCTGAGGAATATTTTTTAAAACCATTCTCTTTTCTGAAATACTTTGCTTTATTCTCGTCTCTACTAAAAATGGTATACAACTCAAACATAGGATGCACTTGCAAAGCTCGTGCATACGTTGAAATTCCATAGCCGGTACCTAGAACTGCTGTATGAATCATTTAGAAAACCTTTTTAAACACTTAAAACAACCGTTAACACAATTGTTTAACTTACTATGTTCCTGTTATCGGTTCTTTTTTCTTAGTATAAATGTGTTAATGAACAGAAAAATCGGTGTAAGTCCCATAACTAGCAATAACATGGCAGAATGAGTTACAAAAGCATAAGCTAAACCAACGGATTCGGGTACATTATATAAAACAAATAATGTTTGAGTAACAAACCAATGATATGTTCCAATTGCACCAGGAGAAGGCAAGGCTACTCCGACTGCAGCTAAAACCATTAAGATTGCACTGTCTGCAATTCCAAGATGATATACTTCCTGCATAGAAAACATATAAAATGGAATGTAAGCCATCATAATGTAACAAGTCCAAAGAAGTACTGTTAAAACAATAAAATAAGGCCAATTATGTACCTTTTTTATATTGCTTAAACCTGTCGAAAAAACAGAAATTAGTCCTCTAGTTTTTTTAGCAAAGCTTCCAATCACCGATTCTTTTGTTTCCATTTTTTTTAGCAAAGACATACCTGCTTTGAATAAAAAATAAACTGCAACAAGTATGGCCAAACCAACAAATATAGATTCGAAAGAACCAATTTTATTGATTAATTCAGCATTTTCCGTGCCAAATAACCTAACTACCGTTTCTTGCTCGGTTATCACATATACAAAAAGAAATGCGACCATGATTAATAGCATAAGGGTATCAATTACGCGCTCCAAAACAACTGTACCGATTAAACTAACTGCTGAAATTTCATCTTTTTTACTCACATACATACAACGAGAAACTTCACCTAGTCTTGGTATTATGTAATTCATCATATAACCAAAAAAAGTACCTGCTACAAAACTTGAGCGATGTGCTTTAGTTCTGTCTTCACCAATTAACAACATCCATCTCTCTGCCCTAATCAAATATGAGCTAACTGAAACAAGCAAGAACCAAAAAATCCACCACCCTTTTTCAATTTTTCCAAAAGAGCTTAATACTTCATTTAAATCTACATTTCTAAATGCTAGCCATAAGAAAAGTCCACCAATAGGTATACTTATAGCAATAGTTTTCCAGTTTTGCTTCACTCGCGTAAATCTATAATTTCGGTTGAATCAGGATAATCGATTTCCTGTATTTTTTTATCGTAATCCTGCCAAATTGCATTGGTAAAAAGTGTTGTATTTACATTCCCGTTTTGGTCATTTGCATTAACAGCCACAGGTCCGAACCATTCATCTAATGTGAGTTCTATTGTTGTAAATAAAGAAAAATCATCTTTTGAGACAAGCTTAACAAACCATTTAGTTGAGTCATTATTTGCTTTTTCAATGATGTTAAAATCTGTTTCTGATGCTTGAATAAATCGTGATGGGGCAAAATCATCTTCAATTGCAGAATAAGGAGAAATAATTAATTGCTCTTTAATAGAATTATAAACTTTTGAAATACTATCATTTACAGCAATTATTCTGTTCTCAGACTCTAATCGATATCCACCTTGATAAATCCAAATTTTACCAATAGTAAAAAGAGTATCACTTGTAAATGTATCTATAAAAGAATGCGTAATAGTAGCCTGAAAAACTTGTCCGGATTTCAATTTTGCTTTTAGGTTCTCCAAACCTGATGCCGGTTTTACTGCTTGAAAACCCATTACTGGCGCAGTAATTAAACAGATAAGAATGATAAGATGATTAATCCAAATGGCGTAAAATCTCATCCAACTCCTCTTCTGTTTCAACTAAAACATCTCTCGCTGTACTACCTTGATAAGGGCCAACAATTTTTGCGGCATATAATTGATCTACAAGTCTACCTGCACGATTATAACCTAAACGAAGTTTACGTTGTAATAATGAAACAGATCCTTGCTGATGCAAAACAACAACTTTTGCCGCATCATCAAAAAGAACATCGCGTTCACTTCTATCTAAACTTGGTAAATCCTGATCTTCTTCAGACTCAATAATTGGTAAATAGTAAGGAGTATTATATCCACCTTGGCTTTCAACAAATTCATTAATTCGTTCCACTTCTTCTGTGGATACAAATGCATTTTGAACACGTATCATTGGTCCGCCTCCAGAATACAACATATCGCCACGACCAACTAATTGATCGGCGCCCATTGTATCTAAAATAGTTCTTGAGTCAATTTTTGAAGCAACTTGGTAGGCAATTCGAGATGGGAAGTTCGCTTTAATTGTACCAGTAATTACATTTACTGATGGTCTTTGAGTTGCAACAACCAGGTGAATTCCAACGGCACGAGCTAATTGGGCAATTCTGGCAATTGGCTCTTCAATCTGTTTGCCTGCCGTCATCATTAAATCGGCTAACTCGTCAATAATAACAACGATATAGGGTAAATGTCTATGACCATCTTCTTGAGAAACGACTTCGCGTTTTACTTTATCATTATAAGCAATTAAGTCTCGAACTCCTGCTAATTTTAATAAGTCGTAACGATCATCCATTTCCTTACAAACAGAATTAAGCACTTCGAGTACTTTAGTTGTATCAGTGATAATTGGCTCTTCCATATTTGGAAGTGTTGCTAAAAAATGTCGCTCAAGACTTTTATAAAGTGCCAATTCGATTTTTTTAGGATCGATTAGAACGAATTTTAAATTGTCTGGGTGGCATTTATACAACAAGCAAGTAATAATTGTATTGATACCAACCGATTTACCAGAACCTGTGGCACCTGCAACAAGTAAGTGCGGACATTTTGCTAAGTCAACCATAAACACTTCGTTTTCAATCGTTTTACCAAATGCAATTGGTAAATGCATTTTCGATTCAACGAATTTCTTTGTGTTTATAACTTGTTTAATAAATACAGTTTCTCGCGTTTGATTTGGAACTTCAATACCAACGGCAGCTTTTCCAGGAATTGGGGCAATAATCCGGATCCCCATTGCAGCCATCGCCATTTTTAAGTCATTGGCATAACTTTCAATTTTCGAAATCTTTACATCTGGCGCAGGTGTTAATTCATATAATGTTACAGTTGGCCCAACAATCGCATCAATAGCAATAATGTCAATACCATGTCTCTTTAGTTTATCCAGAATGATGTGTTTATTCGCATTAATTTCTTCCATATCTATTTCTGTCCCCTCATTCGGCGGAGTATCAAGTAAATCGATAGTTGGAAATTTATATTTGATTAATGGAAGTGAATCAAGAGAGGCGGTCTGCATTTTTTTTAAATCACTTTTTCTAGCCTCAGTCTCATTTTCTCCTACATAAACAGTTATTTCAGGATCCAAATCATCTAAATCTGATTCATCGTTTTCCTCAACAGGTTTTGAATCTCTTTTGTCTAAAGAGGCTCTGTTTCCAATTAAATCAGTTTTTGAGTCTTTTTTCTGTTCAAGACGAACTTTATCTCTTTCAATAGATTCACGAAGGACTTTTTCAGTATCATACAAGTCTTCATAATCAGCTTTAGAGTTTATTGATGCGGTAGTAACTTCTTCAACTTCTTGAATTTGTTCTTGTGGACGAAGTTTTGGAGTAGGAATAGGTTCTGTTTTTTTAGTCTCTAGTCTTTGATTTGAAATAACAGGAGTTGAAGCTGCACTTTTTTCAGCTAACTCTTTTTCCTGCTTTTTAACTAATCGCTCTTCTGCTTTTCGTTCACGAAACTCGGCAAACTTAAAACTTAAATCATTCGCATATTCTTTCAGCCTGTCAATAGTAACTTGAATATCGCGATCTACAGCAAATAATATGGCAATTATTGTAAGCACAAATAGGACTAATGCAGAACCAACATTTGACAAAGCAATTACAAAAACAGAAGCTATTGTTTTACCAAAAACTCCAGACCAACTATAGGATTGCACACCATTTACATGAATAAACCAGCCACAAATCGTTGCAAAAAGCACCATCAAGACTAAAGAGTAAACGGTTCCAAAGCTTAAATTACTCAATGCTTTAGATCGAAACACGTACCAACCATATAATACGAGAACTAAGGTTAGTATAACTGATCCGTAACCAAATCCAAGAAAAACAAAGGTATGCGCAAGCCAAGCCCCAATTGGTCCAAGCCAGTTTTTAATACGCAAAGCGGCGCCATCTTCACCTGAGAAAATAGTGCCAAGAGTAATTTTCGATAAATGTGTGAAATCTGTTTCTGAATAACTCAGAATACTGATAGCTATCAAAACTCCTAATGACATAATACTCAAACCTAGAATTTCCATTTTTCTGGTCGAGCTTACATTTAACTTGGATGATGATGATTTTTCCTTTTCGCCCTTATCTGACGGTGTTACTTTTTTCCGAGCCATTATCGTTAATTAACGTTCCTTCTTTTAAAACAGGTATAACAGTAGTTGAATTTAATTGCGAACAATAGGCAATGTCTTCTTCAAAGCCTAATTCGATTAATCTCATTGCATGATTACTTAAATGCACAATTTCAGTAATCTGATTTTCATATTTCTCACTAATTACAAATGCCATTCGTGCACCATCTCGAGCATTATCTGGTAAAACTCCCTGCATTAGTTTTCGAATAATATACCCTGCGCAAAGTTGGTCTTCAAGTGAAATTCTCGTTTTCCAGCCTGCACATATAATAGCGATTTCACCATTATGCTTTTTTAGCTCTTCTACAACAGCATCTGCATTATTGAATCCTGCAATGATTACTTTCTTTGCAAATTGAGCTTTTGTAATAGCCTTCGTTCCATTTGTGGTTGTAAGAATAAGTGTTTTTCCTTTTACTACATCCTCATCATATTCAAATGGAGAGTTTCCTAAGTGATATCCATCAATGGTAATTCCATCTTTTTCACCACATAATAAATATCTACTTGAGTCTAAATTCTGCGCAATTTTGCCAGCCGCAGACATATCTTCAACAGGTATAACTTCTTTTGCGCCGTTTATTAAAGCGGTAATTATTGTTGATGATGATCTTAAAACATCAATAACAACTACAATTTTATTCCTAACGTCTTCATCAGAAATTGAAGACGCAGAAGCAAAAACATCGATAATAGTATTCATATCGTTTATTTATTTCCTTAAGAAAGGAGGTTTGGTAATATTGGCTGCTATTAACTTGCCACGTATTGAGATGAACAGTTCAGTATTTGATTTAAGATAGTCAGCATCGACATATCCCAAGCCAATACCTGTCCCCAGTGTAATTGAAAGTCCACCACTACTAACCTCTCCAATTTTATCCCTGTTTGAGTTACAAATATCATAATGTGCTCTTGGAACTTGCTTTTCCCCTTGAACTATAAACCCTGTTAATTTTCGGGTAATTCCATTTGCTTTTATATCAATCAAAGCTTGTTTACCATTGAATTCACCTTTATCTAATTTCGTAATCCAGCCCAATCCTGCTTCATAAGGGTTTGTTTCTGAAGAAATATCATTTCCATATAAGGCAAATCCCATTTCCAAACGGAGTGTATCTCTTGAGCCCAAACCAGCAGGTTTGATTCCCAAATCAGCGCCAGATTCCATTAATTTACTCCAAACATCGATAGGATTTCCATCACTTTCATTAAAATACAATTCAAATCCTTTTTCACCAGTATAACCTGTAGCCGATACAATTACATTTGGCATTCCGCAAAATGTGCCGACTTTAAAACTATAATACGAAATTGAAGAAACGTCTAAATCGGTTAATCGCTGAATTAATTCTGGAGCTTTTGGCCCTTGAACAGCTAACAAACACATTTTTTCGGATCTGTTATCTAGTATTACATCACCAAATACAAATTGTGTCATCCAAGCTACATCTTTGTCAATATTTGAGGCATTGATTACTAATAAATACTCATTTTCAGCTAACATGTAAACTAGTAAATCGTCAACTATTCCGCCATTATCGTAACACATAGCTGAATATTGGGCTTTGCCCGGAACTAATTTTGAGGCATCATTTATTGTAATTTTTTGAATAAACGCAAGTGCATCACTTCCTGTAATAAAAACCTCACCCATGTGAGATACATCAAAAACACCAACCGCTTCACGAACACAATTATGCTCAGCTTTAATTCCTTCGTAATTAACTGGCATTTCAAAACCACCAAAATCGATAAGTTTTGCTGATAATTCTTTATGTGCCTGATAAAATGGAGTACGTTTTAACATTTTTTTCCCTTGCGTGATTTAAACTGATAATCGGTTACTTTAAAATTTCTAGTACTATGAATTAATATGAGTTATTGGCAGAATGAATTGGAGTACTATTAAATACCTGCTTAATATACGAACCCTGAAACTTATAAGGGAGAATTTGACCTAAGGCTTTTTAAGATTTTGTAATTAAAAACGCTTTCAGTCTTTGTACCTTTAAGAAATAATCGTTTATTCAAATATTTACAACAATATGGCTATTACTAAAGATCAGGTTTTATTTGCCTTATCAAATGTTATTGATCCCGATTTGGGAAAAGACATTGTAACGCTTAACATGGTTGAGGACATCTCGATTAAAGACAAACATGTTTCTTTCGTTGTTAATTTAACAACTCCAGCTTGTCCTATGAAAGAGCAAATTCAACGTGCTTGTGTTAATGCAATTCATCATTTAATAGATAAAGAAGCAGTTGTTGAAGCATTTATGTCTTCTAAAGTTACTGCCCCTGCAAATGCAGGACAAAGCAACCCAAATGAATTACTTAAGAAAGTAAAAAATATTATTGCCGTCGCTTCTGGTAAAGGTGGCGTTGGGAAATCAACCGTAGCGGTTAATTTGGCCATTTCTTTAGCTCAAAGTGGAGCAAAAGTTGGACTTGTTGATGCTGACGTTTACGGACCAAGCATTCCAACCATGTTTAACATGAGAGAAAGACCAAGTATTACAACTCAAAAGAAGTTATTACCTCTTGAAAAATATGGAGTTAAACTACTTTCTATGGGTTTCTTAGTTGACCAAAGTGAGGCTGTTGTTTGGCGTGGGCCAATGGCTTCAAGCGCTGTTAAACAATTTTTAACTGAGGTAATGTGGGATGAACTTGATTATTTAGTGATGGATTTACCACCGGGCACAGGTGATATTCAACTTACAATAGTTCAAACGGTACCTTTAACAGGTGCTGTTATTGTTTCAACACCTCAGACTGTTGCTTTAGATGATGCTATAAAAGGCGTTGCCATGTTTCAGAAAGTGAATGTTCCAGTTTTAGGAATTGTTGAAAACATGGCTTATTTCATACCCCCAGACGCACCAGATAAAAAATATCACATCTTTGGACAAGATGGCGCTAAAAATCTTGCAACTAAAATGGGAGTCCCATTTCTAGGCGAAATTCCATTAGAACAATTTGTTCGTGAAGGTGGCGACGAAGGAGTTCCTGTTGTTGTTGGAAAACCAGATTCTCCAGCAGCTAAAGCATTAACTGAAATGGCACAAAAAGTGGCTCAACAAGTTTCAATTCGAAATGCTGAGCAGTCGCCCACAGAGAAAATAGATATTTTGTTTAAGCCCTAAGAGCTATTCAATGTATATAAAATGAAAAAGGGGTCAAATGACCCCTTTTTTTGTTCTTTAGAACTTGTTTTTGTCTTTAATACGAGCTGCTTTACCACGTAAATTACGTAAGTAAAATAATTTCGCACGACGGACACGACCTTTTTTCTTGATTTCAATTAAAGAAAGAAATGGGGAAGAAAAAGGGAAAATACGCTCAACACCAATGTTGTTTGAAATTTTACGTACAGTAAAAGTACGATTGGCACCTGAACCGCGGATAGCGATTACAACACCTTGGTACTGCTGAATACGTTCTTTTCCACCCTCGCGAACACGATAGTGAATGTTAATTGTATCGCCCGGCTCGAAAACTGGCAAGTCGGTACGGATTTGTGTTTGTTCGACTAAGTCTAATTTATTCATGGCGTTAACCTTATTGGCCTTTCGCGTTAATGGTTATCTAAATAGTTTTGGAAAAGATCGGGACGTAATTGTTTTGTGCGTTCCAATGAAATATTACTTCTCCATTCATTTATCAATTTGTGATTTCCACTTTGTAGTTCATCAGGTATCTGATGTCCTCTAAAGTCGGCTGGTCTTGTGTAAACCGGAGGTCCTAAAAGTCCGTTTTGAAACGAATCTTCAAGAGCGCTCTCAGCATCTCCAATTGAGCCTGGGATTAACCGTATTAGTGAGTCTATCATTACCAAAGCAGGAAGTTCACCGCCTGAAAGCACGTAGTCACCAATACTGTATTCAGCTGTAATCAGCTGTTCTCTTACACGATGATCAACACCCTTATAATGACCGCACAGAATGATGATGTTCTCGGAGAGGGAAAGTCGGTTCGCTTCATTTTGATTGAAGAGTTTTCCATCCGGGGCGGTATAAATAATGTGATCATATCTGCGTTGCCTGAGCAGTTGCTCGATGCAGTCGAAAATCGGTTGCGCGCTTAATACCATGCCAGCGCCGCCTCCGTAAGGGGTATCATCGATTTTACGATGCTTATCCTTAGTGAAATCTCTCAAATCGTGAATAAAAATCTCGGCTAAACCGGCTTTTCGAGCCCTTTTTACAATTGAATGATCAATTGGACTTTCAAGTAGTTTTGGTACAGCAGAGATAACATCAATTCGCATTTGGCTATAACTCCATCAGCGATTTAATGTCTTTCACAATCAGTTGTTCGTTTTCCATATCCACATTTGCGATGTATTCATCGACTGCGGGTATGAGCACAACACCTTCCGGCGTTCTGACTTCTAACAACTCTTGAGCCGTGTTATCCATTACATCTATTATTTTGCCCACATGGATACCGTGCTCAGTGAAGACCTCCCATTCGATGCACTCATGAAATGAAAATTCAAACTGATCTAAATTCTCATATTCATAGGCCGTAATCATTACTTCTTTATTTCGAAGCTGTTCGGCTTGTGATCGGTCGTTAAGAGAAACAAATTTGACAAAGAACGAATAGCGGTTACTTTTTTCAATTATTTTGCTTTGCTCTACTCTGTAGGGCTCCACATCACCGCGTTTATTTTTCACATAAAACACTTCTATTGATTCTAATTGAGTCGGTTCGGCTACATTGGGTTCAATAATTAACTCACCCTTTAAACCGTGTACTTTTATTACTTTACCGACTTGTTCAAATCCAGAAGTCATTACGGCCGAATAATCCGTTTAAATTATTCTTCAGTTGAAGCTTCTGCCGGAGCAGCTTCTTCAGTTTCAGTAGCTGGAGTTTCTTCAGCAGCAGCTTTTGCAGCGGCAGCGGCAGCTTCTTCAGCGGCTTTAGCAGCAGCAGCTACTTGAGCAGCTTTTTCTTCTGCTTCTTTTTTCACAGCAGCAACAGCTTCAGCACGAGCTACACTTACTTGCTCTTCTTCTGCTTTTAAAGCAGCGCGTTTAATTTCTACGCGAGAAAGAGTTTTTTCCTCACCTTTCCCAGCTTTCCAGTCAGCTATAGTTTGTTCAATTTCTTCTGCTGATTTGCCCCAACGAATTAAGTGCAAACGGTAATAAATACCTTCAGCTTTTAATAAACCTACAACAGCTTCTGATGGCTGTGCTCCATTTTGCAACCAGTAAATTACACGGTCAGTTTCTAAACTTACTGTTTTTGGGTTTGCAACCGGATTATATCGGCCTAAATCATCAATGATACCACCATCGCGTTTTTTGCGAATGTCTGCTGCAACGATATGGTAATAAGGTTTTTTCTTGCGTCCATGACGCTGTAAACGAATTCTAACCAAGATTATCTCCTGCTTTGGATTTTTTTTTAGTTAATAGTTACCTTTTCATGAAAGGCATGTTTTTGAGTCCTTGTGCAGCTCTTCCCATCTTAGAAAACTTCGACATGGTTTTCATCATTTTCTTCATTTGTTCGAACTGTTTGAGTAACTCATTTATATCACGTACGCTTGTGCCAGAACCATCCGCAATGCGGCGTTTCCTTGAACCGTTTATAATTTCAGGGCTTTGGCGTTCGTGTTGGGTCATCGAATTAATAATTGCCTCTATTGGTTTAAAGGCACCATCATCGATATCCACATCTTTAAGAGCTTTTCCCATTCCGGGAACCATAGACAACAAATCGGTGAGCGAGCCCATTTTTTTGATTTGTTGTAGTTGCTCATAAAAATCTTCAAGAGTAAAAGAATTCGATTGAATTTTTTTCTCTAATTTGCGTGCTTCTTTCTCGTCGAATTGCTCTTGAGCTTTTTCAACTAAGGAAACAACATCTCCCATTCCTAAAATTCGCTGCGCCATACGATCAGGATAAAACGGACTTAAAGCGTCGAGTTTTTCACCTGTACTTACGAATTTAATAGGTTTTTTTACTACAGTTTTGATAGAAAGAGCGGCACCACCTCTGGTATCACCGTCTAATTTTGTTAATACAACACCATCAAAGTTAATTCGGCTATGAAATTCTTTTGCCGTGTTTACTGCGTCTTGCCCCGTCATAGAATCTACAACAAACAAGGTTTCAGATGGCATTACAATTTCTTTTATTTTTGCCACCTCATTCATCATTTCCTCATCAACGTGGAGACGACCAGCAGTATCAATAATTAAAACATCACAAGCAGCTTTTCTTGCAGCATCTACTGCTTCTTTTGCAACTCGTACAGCATCTTTTGCTTCAATAGAATAAACAGGAACACCTACTTGTGCCGCAAGAGTTTTTAACTGTTCTACAGCAGCCGGACGATAAACATCAGCCGCAGCAACCATTGGGTTTTTATTATTGTCTTTTAAGTATTTGGCTAATTTGCCAACAAATGTTGTCTTTCCAGAGCCTTGGAGACCTGCTATTAGAATTACCGTTAGCGAATTTTTTGAAAAATTGATGTCGACTTTTTCCCCGCCAAGTACATCAACAAGTTCATCATAAATAATTTTGGTGAACATCTGACCCGGCTGAACACTAGTAAGAACTCCGGAGCCCATTGCCTCATCTTTCACTTTATTTGTGAAATCACGAGCAACTTCATAGTTCACATCGGCATCTAATAATGCACGACGGATTTCCCGAACCGTTTCGGCGATATTTACATCGGTAAGTTTTGCCTTTCCGCTAATTCCTTGAAATGCGGCGGAAAGTTTATCAGATAAATCTTCAAACATATTAAACAGCTGTTTATACAATTCTTGTACAGTCTGTTAAAATACGGTTTTATTTGAAATTATTCAATCTCATTCACATGTTATCCACAATATTGACAATTACTCGTAAATCGCTGTAATTATAGGTTCGTTTAATCGAAAATTTATACGGTTTTTTAGTCATCTCGAGTTGTTAGATTTCCTTTTTCACGCCAGTCTATTTTTCGAATTTCATTACCGTTTGACTCATAAATAGCTGCGCCAGATAGACTTGTAAAATGTATAGCATTAGTGAACTCCTGAAGCCTTTTCATAGACTCTGCATGCGGATGTTTATACTTATTCACTTCTGCCAAAGAAACACTTGCAAAAAGTGGAGTATTGTATTCCAAAAAGGGCTTATGTGAACTCGATTTACTTCCGTGATGACCGACTTTTAAGAAATCGGTATCAATTACTTCATCCAAATGTTCACTCATCCATTCTTCTCCAGCATCTTCTGTATCACCGGTAAATAAAAACGACGTCTTTTTGTAATCCATCCTAATTACAGTCGACATTTCATTCAAATTAGATAAAGCATAACTTCTCAGAGGCCAAACAACTCTCACATTTACAGTTTTTCCTAAATCAATTTTATCACCTGAAAACAATGGTTTGATGGGTATATGTTTCTCTTTTGCTAAGTCTAAAATTGCTTCATAAATCTTGCTTTTATGTAAGACCGATGCCGAATCAGTAAACAAGGTATCTACTTTTAATTTCTCTAAAATTGGTATTGTTCCGCCGATATGATCGGCATGTGGATGAGTGAGTACAATAGCATTTATGTGCTGAACTCCCATTGCATTCAGTTCCGGAACGATAGTTCTTGTTCCAGAATTATAATTAGGCGACCAAACCCCAGTATCAATCAACATTGTTTTACCGTCTGGCGTTTCGATAAAATTGGCATCTCCCTGACCAATATCGAACACAATGACTTTAAATGGTTTTTCTTGAATTAAGTCAAACAGATTATCTAAACTGAATAATGCAAAAGCGCCTAAAGTTAGCGCAACCCATTTCCAGCGAAATTCACGATTTTGCCAAATGGCAAGTGTTCCAAGAAAGAAAACCCAGGTAATCAAAACAAAAGGAGAAGGCGCAGAAAACACAGCATAACTAAACTCTGTTGTTGAAAAATATTTCGCAAGCCACTCTAAACTCCATGCAATAAAATTAAGCGGATAACTCAAAATAGGAGCCAAACTTGGAAAAAAGACTACTGAAATTGTTCCTAATAATCCTGCCAAAACCATTATTGATGCAGGAATCATTGCAATTAAATTGGTTAAAGGAGAAATGAGAGAAAGTTCGCCAAAATAGGAAATCAACAATGGAGCTAAACCTAATTGAACCACAATTCCAAGTAAAATTGAACTGAGTATTTTTTTCCAAAATGATTGCTTTCCTATCAATCTTTGAAAAAAGGGAAACACTGTTATTATTAATGAAACTGCTCCAAATGACAACTGAAACCCGATATCAAAAATATAATTGGGTTTATAGACTAACAAACAAATTGCTGCAAAACCAACAATATTCATGGGTGAACGAATTTGTTCATACAATTTCGCGTACGAAAAAATAAAAACCATTAGTGAAGCTCGCACAACCGAAGGAGAAAACCCGGTTAACCAACAGTATCCCAAAAGAGTGAACCCTAAAAAAACAATGCTGATGTGTCGGGCAATTTGTCGTGTCCAGAAAAATGGAATGATGAACCAAAAGGGAGCGATTAAAAAACCAACATGAAGTCCAGAAACGGCCATTAAATGAGCCAAACCGGAACGATTAAAAGCGAGACGTGTATCCGGGTCTATATCTGATTTATCTCCTAGAATTAATGCCTTTGCCACTCCTATATGCTCTTTAGAAAAGATTGACTCTACTGCTATTTGAAATTTATTTTTTAAATCGGAAAGCCAATTAGGTGGATTCGTTACCATAATATCCTGGACTACAAACTGCCCTAAAATTCCCTTTGAATACAAATACGAGGAATAATCAAATTGATTTGGGTTTCTCTTTTCTTTGATAGAACGATACTTAGCGTTAGCGCTAATTTTTTGGCCTGAAAGTAAATGATTTTTCTCATCGCTATTAAAGTCATCAATATATTGGATTAACTGAATTTGCGCTGATGATTCCGGTTTATACTTGAATTGATGAAGAGAATCTGAGTAATAGTCTGCTTGAAGAGAATCGAGTTTTAATGTGTAAGTAATTGCTCGATTTGTTTCTTTTACTTCATTTATTTCGCCAAATAATTGAACAGAATCTGCGAATTGAACCGTTTTCTCAAAAGAATGAAACGTTGCTAATTTTGTTTTTTCTTCAAGTTCGGTGCGCAAAAAGCTAACAGAAGTAACAAAAATGAATAAAACTGGAATCGAAACAGCTTCAATTTTTGAAACCCATTTTCGTTCCAAAATGAGTAAACCCAAAAAAGAGATACTAGAAATTACTAGGGCAGTAAAAAGGGGTAAATCAAGATATTTGGAAACATATATTCCTGCAATTAACGGTATTAAAACCTTAATTGCAGGATATCTAATCAAATAATATGTTTTTTTGTTATTCGACAATAAACATACCTAGAACCAAGTGTTAACCTTTAAACATAGCGGTAAGCACGAAGAAAATATTTTCTTTTCTTTCGGCTAATCTGCGTGTGAAATATGGAAGCCACATCGTACCATAAGGAACATAAACACGAACATTATAGCCTTCCGCTGCAAGTTTCTCACAGGTATTCTGACGTAAACCATACAACATTTGAAACTCAAAACGATCTTTTGAAATGTTTTTTTCTTTGGTATAAGCTAAAACAGCATCGATTAATTCATCATCATGAGTCGCGATTCTTGGATAAGCTGTATTGTCAATTAAATGTTTGGCGTAGCGCAAATACGCTTTGCGAATTTCTGGCATTTCCTTAATAGCTATTTCTGCAGGTTCTTTGTAAGCACCTTTACAAATTCTAATATCGCCACCCAATTTTGCCAATTCGTTCACATCAACTTCTGTTCTTTTCAAATAAGCTTGTAGCACTAAACCAACTACTTTACTTCCAAATTTTGCTAAAGCTTCTTTATACATCTCAACAGAAACCTGAGTGTAAGGCGAGCCTTCCATATCGATACGAACAAAGCGTTTATTTGCTTTTGCAACAGACAGAAGTTTAAACAAATTATCACGACAATAATCTCGATCAATATCCAACCCTAACATGGTAAGCTTTATGGAAATGGTAGAATCTAAGCCATTCTCTTCAATTCCTTTTACTAGGTCTATATAAGCAGCAACAGTTTCATCCGCAACTTTACGATCTGTGACATTTTCACCTAGTAAATCAAGAGAAACTTTAATCTTTTTTTGATTTAAGTCTTTTACTTTATTAATCGTTTGTTCGAATGTTTCGCCAGCAACAAAACGCTTAGCGAAAATAAAGGGCAATTTCATAAAATCGGTCTTTCATTATTCTAAAAAAAGTGGGCAAATATCGGGAATTTTCAAGCGAAAAGCGCTATCATACACAAATAAACTCTATTGGTAGTTTATTTATTTATCACCATCTTTGAAATGAATTTTTCAGATTTCTTATTCTATAGAATTTTTCAAAATTTCTAATTGTTCAATTTATCAAAATTAACGCGATATTTATAAAAGTATGGAAATGAATATTATTGGCTTATTAGTTTCATCGGCTGTTTTATTGCTACTAGCTTATCGGTTTTATGGCCGTTTTTTGGCAAAAAAACTTGGTCTACGAAATGAAAATACTACTCCTGCCCATACTCTCAGAGACAATGTTGATTACGTTCCAAGTAAAACTTCCGTGGTTCTTGGGCATCATTTTGCATCAATTGCTGGAGCCGGGCCAATTGTTGGGCCTATAATTGCCGTCGCTTTTGGCTGGATTCCAGCTTTACTTTGGGTTTTATTAGGAGGAATATTTTTTGGAGCTGTACACGACCTTACTTCCTTAGCTGCATCTTTAAGACATAAAGGAAAATCAATTGGCGTTGTTATTGAAGCTTACATTGGCATTTTTGGTAAAAAGCTTTTTTTGATCTTTTCTTTTGCCACACTAATTCTAGTAATTGCCGTTTTTGCTGATATTGTGGCTAAAACTTTTGTTAAAGTTCCATCAGCGGCAACTGCTTCTGCTGGATTTATGGCACTAGCAATGGTTTTTGGTTGGGCACTTCGTCGGTTTACTATGCCTTTTTGGTTACTATCTACTTTAGGCGTTTTAATTATGTACAGTTTTATTTATATCGGGGAGTTATTTCCATTAAACCTCTCTTACACAGTCTGGATCTTAATTCTTCTCGCTTATATCTACATTGCAGCCGTAACTCCAGTTTGGCTCATTCTTCAACCAAGAGATTATTTGAATAGCTATTTATTATATGGAATGATGTTTTTTGGAATGATTGGGGTTTTTGTTGCTAATCCTTCTATCAAAATGGATTCTGCTATTAGTTTTGAAGTGGAATCTTTAGGGTATTTATTCCCTGTTTTATTCGTGACTATTGCTTGTGGAGCTTTGTCAGGATTTCATTCACTTGTAGCATCAGGAACAACATCAAAACAAGTGGATAAAGAAGAAAACGCGCTTGCTATTGGATACGGTGGAATGCTAATAGAATCTCTCTTAGCCGTGCTGTCCATTTCTGCCGTTATTGTTTTGAGCAGAGAAGATTACATATCTAGATTAGCAACTGTCGGACCTGTTACCTTGTTTTCTGAAGGACTTGGTGGATTTATTTCAAGTCTTGGAGTTCCTTTAAACCTTGGGATTTCTTTTGTTGCGCTTACAGTTTCTGCGTTTGCTTTAACATCTTTAGATACATGTACGCGTTTAGCGCGATTTGCTCTTCAAGAATATTTTGAAACTGAAAAAATTGCAGGCGCAAAAATGCTGAGTGAAAACAGACATTTATCAACTTTAATTACTGTTGTTGTTTCTGCGCTATTAATCGTTTCAGGTGAATTTGCGGTTTTATGGCCAATTTTTGGAAGTGCGAATCAACTTTTAGGAGCTTTAGCTTTATTAGCTGTTACGGTTTGGTTATTCAAAAAAGGTATAAATCCATGGTTTACCCTAATTCCTATGTTTTTTATGTTTGCTGTAACCTTAAGCAGTTTAATCATTTTTGCTTGGAAAAATTTCGGTCAGCAACATTATCTCTTAGGAGTTATTGCAGTTGTATTGTTTATTTTAGCTCTTGTTTTATTGCTTTTAGCAAAGAAAAGTCTAAGTGGTTTAGTACAATCAAAGACAGAAACTCTCGCAAATTGATTTTGAAAACAAGTTTACTAATTAGTTTTTTAGTTCTTCACAGTTTAAGTGCTTTTGCTCAACCTATTTCATTAACTCGATATTTGGAAGACTCAACTTCGGTGGTAAAAAACGAGTTAGCACGTATTGGGTCTCGTCCCTTCGATGCACATCCCGATTCCATACTAAAACATATTGCAACAGTTCTTTCTTATCAAGCTTGGAGCAAAACGAAACGGATTGAATATTTCACTACTACAGCTGAAAAAGTAGATATTTATACACATCGGACCCAATCTGAATGGATGCTTGGAATGTTCAAATTTGCCATTTTACCCTATTTTGTAAAAACAGAAAGTGGTGTTTTGCCGATTTTGGAATCAGGAATCGCTCATTTTGACTCAACTCAGCATTATTTTGGAAAAGTGAATCAATATTTGGTTGGGCAGGCTCTAATCATAAATCGCGTAGATTCTTGTTATGCATCACTAATGGATTCCAAACTTCTTGATTTAACTCAAAGTATTAAAAAAGCTACGAATTTGAATCAAATGCACGAATTTCGTTATTTCTTTGAAGCGATTAATGCTTTCGATTCAATTCGAGTGCGATTTCCTCAATCTGCAATTGACCACAGTATGAGTTATTGGTTTGTAGAAGGCCTACAAGATTATCAATATCTAGAATCAAATTAGTTTTTTGATTTTGATGAACCTGAGTCTCATTCCCATATTTTGATTTGATATTCACCATCTGAGTCGGCAGCACCTCTAAACATTCCGGCTGAATTATATGGCATCGCAATATTTCCAAATTTATCGACGCAAATCACACCACCATCACCCGGTTTTAAAACTTTTTGAATTACATAATCAGAAGCTTTTTTTACTGTATAATCTTTGTACTCAAATAGAGCAGCAATTCGTGACGCTACTGTATTTCTAATAAATTCTTCCCCCGTTCCTGTTCCGGAAACAGCTACAGTTTCATTATTAGCATATGTTCCGGCTCCAACAATTGGCGCATCTCCAACTCTACCGAACTTTTTATTGGTCATTCCACCAGTTGAAGTACCTGCCGCTAAGTTTCCTTGTTTGTCTAAAACAACACATCCAACAGTTCCGTATTTAAACATTGGATCAAGTTCTGAGTGTTTTTGTTTAGATCGCTCCCATTGATTTTTACGATTTTCAGTGTCAAAATAGGTATTTGGAACTCGTTCAATTTCTTGTTCATTTGCGAATTCTTCTGCACCGGCACCCATCAATAAGACATGAGGTGTTTCAGTAATAACTAAACGTGCAAGTGAAATAGGATTTTTTACGGTTTTCACACCCGTGACTGCTCCAGTTGCTAATGTTTTTCCATCCATTATACAAGCATCAAGCTCATGTTCTCCTTGTGCTGTAAAAACAGCGCCTTTTCCAGCATTAAAAAGTGGGTTGTTTTCTAATTTGTGAATAACCTGTTCTACAACTTCTAAAGCTGGTTTTCCTTCTTTTAATAATTCAATTCCTGTATCTAATGCCTCTTTTAAACCCGCTTCATAATTTTTGCGAATTGAATCAGGAATTGTTTTTGAAATAACTCCAGCACCTCCATGAATGGCAATTGCATACTCTTTTTTAGGCATATTTATTCTTTTTGATGTACTTGATGTGCATGAAATTACACTTGTAAGAAGAATGATAATGAGTAGATTTTTCATAGACACAAATTGAACTTAGGTTTTTGATACATCTTAAGTTAATTTTTTTTGCGAAGTTTACATGTAAATTATTGTATCACTTTGTCTTGAACTAAAGTTACTCATTGATAAATGCCTGATTCTATTTCATAAAAAAAGTGCTATTTCATAGTTTATTTATGAAATAGCACTTTAAATAATCAGAGATAAACTATTTTCGTTTAATTTAATTTCTGAGAAGAATTACGCACTAAAAGAAGTTCCACAGCCACAAGTTGAACTTGCGTTTGGATTTACGAATTCAAAACCACGATTATCTAAACCATCGCTAAACTGCAATTCTGTTCCTTCTAAATACAATAAATGTCGTCTATCTAAAATAAACTCCACATTATTTACAGTGTACACATCATCATATTCAGTTTTTGTATCCATTTCTAAAATATAACTCATACCTGAACAGCCACCACCTTTAACACCAATACGTAAAAATTTATCCGTTTCCGTGTTTTGAGAAATCACTTTTTTTAATTGTTTTGAAGCGGAATCATTTATTAGAATTGGTTCAGCAACGGGTGTAAATACAAATAAATCAGACATAGTATTGATAGGTTGAATTTCTAAATCTCAGTTCGACAAATACGTTCATTTGTCTTAATTCTTTACTTCTCTTTTTTTGACACCTAAAAAATTAATTTTTAAACTAATTCAATAGAGTGTCATTAAGCTATATTTCTTGGTCACTAACGGATTAAAACCGTTTTATTGCTTAAAAAGCTCGAGCTAGGGTAAAAAACTCTGCTTTTTCATGAGTGAATATATGCAGAACTCCAGCGCCGACTAAATTTACAAGAATTCTTGATGCTCTGCGAGTACTTATATTCACAAGATTACTAAACTCGGTAACTGTAATTCGTTCAAATTGATTCAGATAGCGCAAAAGTTTTTGCTCATTCGGTCCAAAAACAAAGCTTACACCTTCATCAGAAGTTTGATTTTTTAAAACCTTAAGCATTTCTTTGCTTGCGCGAATACTTTTGTCATTTACTCTAACAAATCCTGCCCATTCAGTTCCTAAATCGACTAAAACAGGTTTTTCTTTGGCTTCTTTTACTAAAACGACTGCAATTTCTCTTTGTTTATATTCAATTATCTCAACAGTAAGATCTAATTCTGGTTTGCACAGATAATAAACTGCATCGTTTAGAAGGAATTGCTCTTCGTAAAAGCTTTCCATGCCAACTATGGAACCATCGTCATCAATTCCGATGAGTAAAGTTCCACCTTTAGTATTGGCAAAGGCGCATAATTCACGAGCAATTTTTTCGGGACTTGGAATAGTCCGTTTAAACTCAAGGAATAAGCCCTCACCGGTTTTAATCAGATTTTTCAGGTCTGATAATTTCATTGAAGAACGAACCGGCCTTACTTCTTTCATAGCTATCCAGTAAAATTAGTTAAACGTGAACAAACTATTTTTCTCGAACTTTATTGCTCGAATTAGCTGTTTACTTCTTCTTTTGGGTCTCGTGTCATAAGTTGGAAAACCGCATCTCTTGGATCAAAGTTTTCAAATAAAACTCTATAAACATATTGAGTGATTGGCATAGAAATTCCCAGTTTTTGAGCTAAACCATACACCGAACGTGTCGTTTTAACCCCTTCTGCTACCATATTCATTCGGGAAATAATATCATCTAAATTTTCACCTTTCCCAATATGATAACCAACATACCTATTTCTAGAGTGCTGTGAAGTACAAGTAACAATTAAATCGCCCATTCCAGCTAAGCCTGAAAACGTATCCTGAGATGCTCCAAGATAAAGTCCCAATCTTCTAATTTCAGCAAGTCCACGAGTTAATAAAGCTGCTTTTGCATTATCACCTAATTGTGCGCCATCAATAACACCTGCCGCAATAGCGATCACATTTTTCACAGATCCTGCGATTTCAACACCAATTACGTCGTAATTAACATAAACGCGAAACATGGGAGTCATAAATGCATCTTGTATAAACTTAGCTGTTGATTTAGAGTTTGCAGCTGCAACAACCAAAGTCGGTTTGAAACGAGAAACCTCCTCAGCGTGAGAAGGACCGTATAAAACACCGATATGATCTTCAATTATAGTTCCTTGTAGGGCTTCAGTTAAGACCTGAGACATGGTCATATACGTTTCGTTTTCAATACCTTTAGAAACGGTAACACAAATTTCTTTACCTGATAAAAAAGGTTTTACTTTGGCGGCAACTTCTCGGGTTGTATGTGATGGCGTTCCAAATACTACTAAATCGCGATTATCAAGACAGGACTCTAAATCTGTATATGCTTTAATGGAATCAGGAAGTGTTACTCCGGGTAAGTAACTATTATTCTCGTGTAAATTATTGATATTGAATGCAATTTCTTGTTCGCGAGACCAAATTTGGACTTCATGTCCTGCTCTTGCAAGTACCATTGCTAATGCTGTTCCCCAGCTACCAGCACCGATTACCGTTACTTTCACGTTATTTCCTAGTTTAAATATTAAATCTAAGTTGTCGTCTTTGATTTTGAACCGACCTTAGTCTCAGTTCCATTTAAAAGTCGAGTAATATTCGTTTTGTGCTTAAAAATTAAAAATCCACACAATATTATGGCTATTACTAAAACCAATGGATTTATAGTATAACCTAAAAAGAATTTCATCACAACCAAAATGATTGGGTAAACGATAGATGCAACTATAGAAGCTAAGGATGCATATCGAGTAGTTGAAATCACCAAAATAAAAGTCAAAATCGTAATCGTAATTGAAATTGGTTCTACACCATATAACATTCCACCTGCAGTTAACATTCCTTTCCCACCTCTAAACTGAGCCCAGATGGGTAAGGTGTGTCCTATTACTGCAATTATTCCAACAATAATTCTCATTACGACTTCATTCTCACCCGTAAAATATTCTGGTAAACCTCCTAAATAAATAGCTAATTTGGAAATATAAACTGTTACTGTAAAGCCTTTAACAAAGTCCATTATTACAACTACAACACCTGCTTTCCAACCCAGTACTCGAAATGTATTTGTTGCACCGGCGTTGCCACTTCCGTGTTCTCTAACATCAATTCCTTTGTAGATTTTACCAACCCAAACAGAGGATGGTATAGAACCAATCAAATAAGCCAATACACAAATAACTAAAAATGCCATCATAAACGTCGAATTTTTAACACTGAAAAAATAAATATCGCAGAATATACTAAATGTGAGCAGTGTACGTGCTCATTTTGCGATTTTTCAATTAAAATTCGCTAAAAATAGGCGAAAGTTCTTACATTTTGCGGGCGTTGTATATAAGAGCTTACTATTTCGAGGATAATTTCACATTCAATTTAACACGATACCTATATGAATATTCATGTTTCATCAGAAACCGGGCGCTTATCCGGTGTGGTTGTACATACTCCAGGACAAGAAGTAACATTAGTTAGTCCCGACATAAAAGACGAACTTTTATTCGATGATATCATTTTTGAGTCAGACGCTCGAAATGAACATTTGGCAATGCTTGATATTTTCAAAGCCGCTCTTCCAAAAGATGGGCAAGTTTATGAAATTTGCGATTTAATTCGAGCTGCTTTTCAGCATGAAGAAGCTAGACTCTATTTTGTTGAACTACTTGTGCATAGTTTTCCTGAATGGAATTTACACCCCATTGAAAATTCATTAAAAACACTTTCAGCAGATCAATTATTAGATTTTGCTATTTTAGGTAGAACTGAAGCTTTAGATGGAATTAGTATTTTACCATCGCCAAATATTCTTTTTACTCGTGATTTAGCAGCTGTAATTAATGATGGGATTATCATTTCACGTGCTGCAAAAAAAGCTCGCGCACGCGAATCGATGCTAATTGACACTGTTGTTCATTATCATCCTTTATTCGAAAAAGTTAGAGATTCCGCATTTCGTCTAAAACATTACGATTCCATTGAAGGTGGCGACGTTTTAATTCCATCAAAAGATTTAGCCTTAGTTGGCATGAGTGAACGCAGTTCATTCAGTGGAATTATGAAAGCCGCTGAAGCTTTTTTCCAATTTGGAATTAAAGATGTGCTTATTGTTGATATTCCTAAACAACGCGCTTACATGCACTTAGATACAATATTCACTTTTGCAAGTAATACTGATTGTATTGTTTATCCACCAGCAATTATGAAACGAACCGACAATGTGGTTTGTTTAAGTAAAAATGAAAATGGAGAAATTGTAACTCGCCGGAAACCTTCCTTGCATTATGCTTTGGAAGAAAAAATGGGGCATGCCATTAACTTTATTAAATGTGGTGGAGAAGACACTATTTCCCAAAGTCGTGAACAATGGACTGATGGAGCGAATGTATTCTGTTTAGCTCCAGGCGTAATTGTGGGCTATGAAAGAAATACAAATACATTTAATACGTTGCGTGATAACGGCTATGAATTATTGACTCAGTTTGATTTCCTAGACCGCTATAAAGACAAACCATTTAACCCAACGCCTGATACAAAAATGGCAATTGCTTTCATTGGAAATGAGCTTTGCCGTGGTAGAGGTGGTGCTCGTTGTATGACGATGCCCATTTCGAGAATAGGCTAAATACGATTAGATAACACAACATTGAAAGAAATTAAAAGCGATTTCGAAGTAATTGAAGCCCAAGAAAGTCGTTCCACAATGGAACGACTGGGCTTATCTATAAAAACTATTCTTTTTCATTTTGGCTTACTTGTCATCACTTTTTTTGCTGTATCGATAACAAGTCTTCAGTTCTTTTTTTCCATTGAGGAATCTGTTTTATTCAGCTCTTTATTGTTGCTATTCTTAGCAACTCATGAATTCGGACATTATTTTGCTGCCGTTAAACACAGTGTTTCTGCAACACTTCCCTACTTTATTCCTTTGCCATTTATCTCTCCTATAGGTACAATGGGCGCTGTAATTCGACTAAAAGAACGTATCCAAACCACAAAAAAATTATTTGATATTGGAATAGCTGGCCCTTTAGCAGGTTTTGTGGTCTCTTTCACTTTATTAGTTATTGGCTTTGTTACATTGCCAAGTCCTGATTACGCCCTTACTTTTGAAGGTCATGCCGAATTAAAAGCTTATGTTCAATCTTATGGCGAATATCCTGATGTTCCGATTATGACAGAAGAAGGCGCTGTACTTATGGTTGGAGATACGCTGCTATATTCATTCATGTCATTATTTTTTGATAATGTTCCACCCATGTGGGAAATGTATCATTTTCCTTTTTTATTCGCAGGTTGGCTTGGCTTATTTTTTACAGGTTTAAATTTAATGCCTATTGGACAACTCGATGGTGGGCATATTTTATATTCATTGATTGGATTTAAAAACCATCAATTTTTTGCTCGCATCTTTTTTGCATTTCTATCTATTCTAGGAGCAATAGGAACCATTCCTTTACTTATTGAATTACTTGAAGATAGTAGTCCTGGCTGGGGAATGTATGCATGGGCAATATGGGGTATATTATTGTTTTTGATGATGCAACGAGCTTATCATAGAAATTTGAATTGGACTATTTACACTGCCGTTCCTTCATTAATTATTAGTTTTGTTTTAGTCAATATTTTTGGAGCAGCTCAGTGGAATGGACTTTCAAGTTGGGCGATTTGGATGGTTTTCATTTTATTTTTTGTTAAGATTGAACACCCACCGGTTATTTATCAGCAAGAATTGGATCCTGTTCGACGTGCCTTAGGCTGGTTCGGCATGTTTTTATTCGTTGTTTGCATAAGTCCAAGTCCTTTGTATCTATTATCGAATTAATTCAAATTTGTGTATTTTTGAGACTCTTTACATTTTGTAATTTTGAATCAAAATTTGATCGATTGAAATATATCGTACACATTTTAAAAATAAACCCAATTTGCTAAAGACCAATCGCCGTTAGTATCTATTCAACTACACTTTTAGTCAATCATTATTGATTCCTACTTTCTGCTTTTATCAGTAATTATCTAGTTCAATATTTTTAACCCATTTTTTTATTATGAAAATCATCTTATCTGCACTTTTAGTGACATTTTTATTTATTTCTTGCGGTTCAGAATCTCAAAAATCTGGACACAAAGCTCAAGTTGAGTCTTTAATCAGTCAAAATAAATATAACGAAGCACTTCAATACCTTTCATCTCTTCCTCCTTCTGATGAAACAACTGAATTAGGTAAAGAAGTTCGAGTAAAAAATGGCACATACTTACAAAATAAAATTACAGAACTAAAGAAAGCAGATATTTCAGTCTCTGAAAATGCTGCTGCTTTAGCAAAAGCTTATGTTGAAATGGGTATTTTCATGGAATATTATGGAGATCACCTAGGAATGAAAGAACGCATGACAGGTTCTTTAGCTCATTTTAGAAAAGCTTTACAATTAGAGCCAGGAAATTCAAAAGCTATGGCTGAAATTGCACAAATTGAGGGCATTTATAAACAAATGGGTCGTGAAATACCTCAAGATGTTGCAGAATAAAACATTACACATTTTATAAATAAACAGAGCGTCTTTAATAAGTAGAGTCTCTGTTTACAGGTTCGTTTAGAACATTTTATGGCAGAAAAAGACAAAAAGAAAACCACTCCAACAATTCAAAACAGAAAAGCTAGCTTCGATTATCAAATTGAAGAAACGTATGAGGCTGGGATTGCTCTTCAAGGGACAGAGGTAAAATCGGTACGTGCGGGACAAGTTAGTTTTTCTGACTCTTTTGCCTATATGGACAATGGAGAGATTTTACTCAAGGATCTATATATCAAAGAATTCCAATTTGGTTCTTACAACAATCACGAAGCAACTCGAACACGTAAATTATTACTTAAGAAAAAAGAGATTGAAGAAATTGATGTCTTATTACATCAAAAAGGATACACAGTTGTTCCTTTAAAAATTTATTTCAAAAATGGGTTTGCTAAAGTTTTAATTGGCTTAGCTAAGGGTAAGAAAAAACACGATAAGCGTGATAGTATTGCTGAGAGAGATAGTCAAAGAGAGTTAAAGCGCGATTTTAAAACTTCGCAGTTTTAGACTGAGTCTCTAAATTAATTTATTTCAGATTAAATATTATTCTTAAAGCTCACTTCAATTAATCTGAGTTCGAGATAAGTTTGTTTATAATTTCGGACAATATTCCTGCTTTTTCCCTCCGGTTTGAACATGTTTTACATTATGGTTTAGAACTATTTTTTTGATTGGGGTTCAAACATAAAAAAACCCCTGCAAGGTCTAATTGCAGAGGTTTTGAACATTAAGAGGTTGGTTAAGTAAATTCTATGTTTTTAAAAAACTGTTGAAGCTCTTATTAATCTAGTATCAAGGTTCATTCGTTTGTTTTGGAAATAAGCTTTGCTAATAAATACTCTAGGATAACCACTTACATCTTTAACTGAAATACCAGCGGAGTTTGACTTAATATCATTCAAGTCATCACTTATAATGATTTTAGAATCAAAAACCTTCGTTGTAGAGTCAAAAGTTGATAATGAATGAATCATAACTATATCTTCTTTAATTCTTTTTGTGTTTCCACGTTCGTAAACAGTTACTACAAAGTTCTGTGATTCAAGTACTTCTTTAAGTTCATAAATACTTTCATTTGATTGATTTCTGCCTTGAATTAATGCGATTCCTTTGTTGTTATTTAAATTTAAGAGCGAAATGACCTTATTTAAAACGCTAGCTTTTTTATTCAAATTAGCATTCTTAGCATTCGCTGAAAGTGGTGAAAAAATAAACCCTGAAACAAGTAAAAGAGATAAAGCTATTGATTTCATAATTAGACTCAATTTGTTATTTGTTAATTATGAGAATCTATAACGTATAGCGAACGATTCTGGATTCACGTATTAACACATAATTCAAGCCTGCACTAAATTTTACTTAGTAGCACACATTTTTTTTCAATCACTAAGTCAAGTTGATAAAAAAAACGAGTACATTTTGCGTTTATTTTCAAAAATATGTCATCAACCACAAGCGCTAAACCCCTTTCTGCTTGGATTGCATTTGTTGCAATCTGCATTATTTGGGGCACTACTTACTTAGGAATCAAAATCGGTGTTAATTATATGCCTGGGCTTTTTTTAGCCGGGTTTAGAAATATAATTGCCGGAATTATTTTAATTGTTATTGCGTTTTTTGTTGCCAAAGAAAAACCCAATTTAAAAACAGTCGGCTTTTTAAGTTTGATTGGATTATTGAACTTGGGAATGGGAAATGGTTTGGTTTCTTGGGCAGAAGAATATGTCAGTAGTGGTTTAACAGCTATTATTTGCGCTCTAAGTCCATTGTGGATTGCTATTTTTAGTTTAATTATTCTTCGCGATTCCAGATTAAATTGGATGTCTATTTCGGGTCTTTTCTTAGGCTTTTTAGGAATTGTGGGTGTTTTCAAAGATTATTTCCCAGAATTAGCCAATCCTGATTATCGGTTTGGAATCTTTATAATTGTTATTGGAAATATTGGTTGGGGACTTGGTTCTGTATTATTAGTTCGAAAAGCGCTCAAAATTTCTGTTTTTTATACAAGTGGAATTCAAATGTTTGCCGCTGGAATAGTTTTAATAGCAAGTTCAAGCTTTACCGCTCCGATTCCGAATCTATTTGAAATAGCATGGAAAGGTTGGGCGGCTATTCTTTATTTAATTTTCTTTGGATCCATTATTTCCTATTTAGCTTATATGCATGCGTTAAATCATATTGCACCGGCACGGCTTTCTGTTTATTCGTATGTAAACCCATTAGTAGCAATATGGCTAGGTTGGCTTGTTTTAAATGAACTCTTAACTTGATTTATGTTTTTATCTTCTCTCATTACGGTTATTGGTGTATGGATGGTGAATAGAGGGTACAATATGGCTAAGATGCAGATTGTTAAAAAGCCGTTGTGAGATGATTTTTAGAAATCTTCATTTCCTATATATTGAAATAAATATTTAGAACAATATTTAACAAGAGGTTCAATATTATCACTTTTATGAGCATAATTTAGTTTTTTGATAAAAGACCTCTTGCTGTCAAAATCTGCCCAATTTAATGATTCTCCACTTTGTTGGATTAAAAAGTGATTGGTGATTATACGACCAACTCGGCCATTGCCATCATAAAAAGGATGAATTTTAACAAATTGTTGATAAAATCTGATTACTCGATCAAGCTTAGATTCAATTTGATTATTTGTGAATTTTATGCAAATGTCTTCAATTTTCGCTTCGATTTCATTCGGTATAGTACCATCAAATTGCATTTTAATTTCTCGATTACTTTGTTTACCAAATGATACTTTTCCATAATTAGGGTCTATATTTTTCCTAAAAGAACCATTATTGGTATAAACCCCATTAAAAATATGATAATGCAAAAACCGTATGAGTTTATACCAATAATTTGGATTCGAAAAATAAGAATGTAATTCTTGATTTTCTTTGAAAAACTCATTTTCCAATTTTCTATAATTATTCCATGCTATTCTTACTGCCTCTTCAACGTTTAAACTTTTTTCTGCCCCAAAATCTTGTATTAAATCTGAAGTAGTGTTAAACTCTTCTAAATCCATAACATTATGAATTTAAATTTTCAATGAATTCATTCATTAGAATTGAAGATGAATGGGTTTCAATAAATGCTAAATAATCATCAATTGAATTAAATTCTGGGACATATACTTCATTCATATCGAATGAAAATGATTTTGTGCTATTTGTATTTGGAGCTATATACGTCTTATTTATTCCTAATGGGAAATTTTTGGCAAACGGCTCATTTTTATAAAAAGCAACCATTAACTCATCGGTAATAACCAAATCCTTGGTTGTCTTTTTCCAAGGTTTTTCAGTGTGGGTTGTTGTTGATAAATCAAAAGCTGAATAAGGTTTGTAACTATCTGTAATAAAGTCAATGAGTTGTTTATCAAGCTCATTTAGTGATTTTTTTTCACTACAAACTGGAATTGTAGATTGCTTATACTCTTTATATTTATGATAAATATCTTGTTCAACGGGTCCTAATTTCCATGCATAAAATGTACAATCGGACAATTTATGATTTGCAACCAATGACCAAGCATAGACATAATACAATAGCTTTTGCAACTTAAGGGGAGTGATTTCTCCATTAAGTTTTTGAATGATATAACTAGCTAAATCGTATTTAGAGACCATATTTAGAATATATAAAACTAATAGCAAATTACCTTAACGTTCGAAAGTTCGAAAAAATCTGATTCCATCATCTTATTACATTAAGTGGCTATTTACGTTTGAAGTCTCAGAATTAAATCTGATAAATCATTTTTCACAAAGCATCTTTTACCCTTTACCATCTTTAACAATACTTTTTAAAAATTTCAGGGAACTTCCAATCAACTAAAAACATTAATTTTATTGCTCTTTTGCATGATTTGGAATAAAAAACTACTTTTTGCTGTTGTTAGCGTCGCTATTTTAGCTTCCTGCGCAGGTTCACAAAAGATGAAAAAAGGCGCACCTGGCGCACCAACAGCTGCTGCTGCAAAATCAAAAAAAGGCCCACAGCCTTACGATAAAGTAATCACTAAAAAAGCAAAGTCTGACAAAGGTTTGTTTACTATTCATCAGGTAGACGATGATTATTTCTATGAAATTCCTGATTCTTTACTTAATCGTGAAATTTTAACCGTTTCTCGTATTGCTAAAACTGCTACTAATTTAGGTTACGGCGGAGAAGAGATTAATACTCAGGTTTTCCGTTTCGAAAAATTCGGAGATAAAATTCTAATGCGTGTTGTGAGTTATCAAAACGTTGCTGCTGATTCTCTTCCTATTTTTCAATCTGTACGAAATTCAAATTTTGAACCTATTGTTCAGTCTTTTGACATCAAAGCATACAGTAAAGATTCTTCTTCTGTAGTTGTTGATGTAAACTCATTGCTTTCTGGTGATGTACCTGTATTTGGTTTAGACCAAAGAAGCCGTGAGCGTTATAAAGTGCGTAATTTAGATAAAGATCGTTCATTTATTATGCACCTTCGTTCTTATCCTAAAAACATTGAGAACCGTGTAGTTTTAACCTATAACTCGAGTGCAGCACCATCAAACAGATCTACAGGAACTATTTCTTTGGAAATTAATCACTCTATGATTTTATTGCCTAAAGTTCCAATGATTGGTCGTATTGCTGATGACCGCGTAGGTTACTTTAGCGTTACTCAAACTGATTACGGTTTGGAAGCTCAAAGAGCAAAAACAAGAACCTACATTACACGTTGGAGATTAGAGCCTAAAGATTGGGACGCTTACAATCGTGGTGAATTAGTAGAACCTGTTAAACAAATTGTTTATTACATAGACCCTGCAACTCCAGAAAAATGGAGACCTTATTTAAAACAAGGTGTAAATGATTGGAATGTTGCTTTTGAAGCTGCGGGATTCAAAAATGCTATTAAAGCAATGGATCCTCCAACTCCAGAAGAAGATCCTGAATTCAGTCCAGAAGATATTCGTTATTCTGTAATTCGTTATTTCTCTTCTGATATTCAAAATGCTTATGGACCACATGTTCATGATCCACGTTCCGGTGAGATTTTGGAATCAGATATCGGCTGGTATCATAACGTAATGAACTTATTGAGAAACTGGTATTTTGTTCAAACTGCAGCTATCAATCCTGATGCGCGCGGTGTTGAATTCAAAGACGAAGTTATGGGCGAACTCATTCGTTTCGTTTCTGCTCATGAAGTTGGTCATACTTTAGGTTTACCACACAACATGAAAGCGTCTTCTTCTTACCCTGTTGACTCTTTACGTTCAGCAAGCTTTACCAAAAGAATGGGAACCGCTCCTGCCATTATGGATTATGCTCGTTTCAACTATATTGCTCAACCTGGCGACGAAGGCGTAAGTTTATTCCCAGGAATTGGAGAATATGACAAATATGCTATTGAGTGGGGTTACCGAGCAATTCCTAATGTGAAGAAATCAGATGATGAAACGGAAACTTTACGTAAATGGATTAATGCAAAAGCTGGTGACAAAATGTACCGCTTTGGAAATCCAAGTCGTTTAGATCCAAATTCACAAACAGAAGATTTAGGTGATGATGCCATGAAAGCATCAGCTTATG
>Ga0210025_1000978_pt1 | contig 33128 bp, 30 predicted proteins | sample CryGeyme20150102_FD_183989 | JGI IMG/M metagenome (GOLD analysis project Ga0210025, IMG submission 183989) | Groundwater microbial communities from Crystal Geyser aquifers in Utah, USA - Crystal Geyser metaG 2015-0102 (SPAdes) (version 2) | ecosystem: Environmental > Aquatic > Deep subsurface >... | reverse complement strand
GAGAAATTTGAAAAACTTTTGGAACAAAATCTTGTTTGTCTATAATATCCCTAACTTGTGATATTTTACGAAGTAATTTTTCTACACAACCTGCCTATATTGTACATATTAAAAATAGTGTGTAATATATAATTATTTCTATTCTTTTTGCAAAAAGAAATTATAAAATCTCGTCACGGAGCGTATCAATATCCCCTGCTCCAAGCAGTAATATTATACTCGAACTTGGGTTCTCTTTGTCATATTTTTTAATATATTCGAGAGTGTTTTTCATCCCCTTTCCATTTCGGATAAATGGATAATAAGCATTAAGAGAATTAATCAATCGGTCCATTGTCATATATTGGACGTCCTCATCACTATCCCGTGAGAAATAAATATCTGGAATAATGAGCATATCTGCCGAATCGAAAGCTGTCATAAATCCTGAGAGAAGTTCCTTAGTTCTGGAATGCTGATGTGGTTGAAATACGACAAAAAGTTTCTTGTCGGAATATTTTTCAGCAATCGCTTCAAGCGTCAACCGAATCTCGGTCGGATGATGTCCGTAATCGGACATAAGGATATTCCCGGCAGATGTGGTTCTGATAATCTCAGAACGTCTCCAACAGCCTGTGTAGGATTCAAGTTTCTTTACGATGTACTCTCCATCAATTCCGAGGATTTTCCCGACTACAAAAGCAAGTTTCGCATCAAAGAGCAAATGGTTTCCTGGAACTTGGAGTTCTATATCTGGGAATAAGGAAAACTTTCCGTCTACATCGTACCATCCGGTATGATTCATGCGAATAGGTTTCGCGCGAGTTTTGGAAAAATCAAGTTTCTGCGCATTCAGATTATCCATATCGTATACCACATATTCGCTTGTCTGGTTGATGAGCGATTGGAAAGCGGAAATATAATCCGCGAGATCTCGGTAATAATCCAGATGATCGAGATCGATATTGGTGATGACCGTAATATACGGATGATACGCGAGAAATGCTCGTTTGTATTCACATGCCTCGATAGTAAAATACTCGCTCTGTTCAATATACAGATTGGAATTCCCGAGTCCAGGAACCTGTGTTCCGACGAGCACTGAATTCCCAACCGTAGAACCGGCAAGCATTATTCCCGTCATCGCCGTCGTCGTGGATTTCCCATGACTTCCGGTAATCGCTATGCATTTTTTTGCATTCACCATCTCTGCAAGCGCATCCGGATAGGATATAAGAGGAATATTTCTCTCAAATCAAGTAAGCATTTCGATATTATTTCTATATCCTTCCTCGAAAGTATTTGCTGTTCCGAGAACCGCTTTGGTATAGATAATACGATTCGTATTCGGTGGAATATTTTCCGCTCGGTGTCCGATGAAAATATCCATCCCCTCTTTCTGGAGATTCTGGATAAGTTCGGAATCACTGTCAGTCGACCCTGAAACAGTGAATCAAAGCTGTTTATAATAACGAGCAATAGCGGAAATCCCGATTCCTCCGATACCGATGAAGTGATAGTGTTTTTGGGACATAAATTTATTAATTAGTACTTAAGAATGAGAAAATATTAACTTTCAAATCTCATATATTTCCAGAATTATCTATGGTTATGTATTTTCCTGTTACTTTCTCAAAATAGGACTTCAACTTGAGATACACTTCATAGTTTGCCTCGCTAACATCTCATTTCCTCTGGTTTAATCTCTCTTTAATATATTGCTCATCCGATATAACGTGTATGAAATGGCAATTGGTTTTCATTTTTTCTCATAAAACTTGAACGGAATCCCGTTCCGATTGTTTTGCGAAAACACCATCCAAAATCACCGTTTTCCCTATGTTGAGAAAATGATTTGTCCTTCTATAAAACTCAGCATATACATTATCGGATTCATCTTGAGTATAAAGGGATTTTGGAAATAATTCCTGTCGAATCTCATCCGTTCTGAGAATTATAGATTTTTCTCCAAAATATTCATGTATTATATTTGCCACTGTGGATTTTCCACTTCATGGCAATCAAAAAACAATTATAAGTCTATTCATGTTATGATTTTATGATAAATTCTCTTTTCCGATAAACCGACGGGATGAGAGGAATCCTGAGAGAAGTCCGACAAAAAGAACTACTCCAAATTCCATAAGAAATATTTGTCCGTAGAGAGCAAAAAAACGATCGATGAATACGGGAAAGTCGGTGATGAGCGAGAAATTTATATTTCTTACAAGCAGAGAAAATACGGAAGTTCCTATAAAATAGGCAAGTCCAGTGTAAAGTACTCATTGAATGGCGAATGGTCCATAGATGAAAAAGTTTTCCCCTCCGACCAATCGGATGATTTTAATCTCATCGCGATAGAAGAATACGAAATTTCCGATACTGTTATAGATGATAATAAATACCGCAAATATGAAAAATCCGATGATACCATAAATACCGTACTGAACGGACAAAAGAATATTTATAAGTCCTTGGATACGATCGTATTGCGCCCGATAATCAGTCAAAGATTTCTTGGAACGCTCCTCGTCGTACTGAATAATCCCAGTATAACGCTTGACGACCATATTAATAGCAGGATACTCCCCGAGTGGGATATTTTTGATAACTATAGATGATGGAAGTGGATTATCTTTGTCTCACTCGATTACACGGGACAGTTCGGGATCGCGTTTTTTGAGTACTTCAAAAGCTTCCTCACGAGAAATAAACTGGACTTGCACACTGGAACTTGCTTGTTTCAATGCTGAAATACTCTCAATAACTTCCGAATTATCCGCATCATATCCCGGCTTCAGATTGAGCGATATACTCATTCGATCATTGATATTTGAAGTAATCGAAGAAGTTACATACTCGATAAAAAAAAGAACATTGATAAAAAATATGAGAAGGGAAATAACCAGAATCGACGAAAACGAAAGAAACGGATTCCGAATCGTATTCTTGAGAGCGTACTTAAGGATGCGCACGAAATAATGAAAAATGAAGAATTAAGAATTCAATATTCAAAAATGATGATTATCTATAAATCGGGTTTTTAGGGGGAAAACTGCCTGAGAACGATGATAAACAGTTTATTTATTGCTACCCGACGAGTTTTTTCCCTTTAAAAGCTTTTGATACTTTTGGCTACAAAAGTATATAAACTTTATTCTGACTATATAGATTTCCCCTCAGAAATCAACCCCCGCCGACCATAATCACACATTTCTCGAATCGGACAAGTGGAACACTTGGGATTTCGTGCCGTGCATTGGTATCGACCAAAGAGTACAAGTGGATGATGAATAATCATCTTTTGTTCATAGGTAAATTTTTTTTCGAGGATTTTATCCGTCTCTTCCGGAGATTTTGTTCGGACAATTCCGATGCGGTTCATAACCCGATGCACGTGCGTATCGACTCCGACATACGGTGCATCGTAGAGAACTCCGAGTACGACTTTCGCGGTCTTCACACCAACACCAGGAAGTGTTTGGATTTTTCATAAATCATTCGGGATTATTCCACCGAATTCACGAACAAGTTTCTCTCCAGATTGCCAGATGAATTTCGCTTTATTCCGATAGAAATTCACCGAAGAAACCATTTTTTCGAGTTCCTTCGGAGATATTTTTGCCATATCCTCGGGTTCGCGAACGCGAGCAAAAATCGCTGGAGTGATTTTATTGACCTGTTTATCCGTCGTCTGAGCCGAGAGAATCACCGCGATGAGAAACTGAAACGGAGTTTCGTACTGGAGCTCCGTCCGGATATCTGGGTACATTCGGGCAATTTCCGTGAGAATATGGGAAATTTGGATTTTGGTTTTCATTTTTCTATCAGATGGTTATACTAAAATCCATAATATGGAAAAACTAGAAAAATTCAATTTACTGTTTTCATTATGCTTTTCGATACCCACACCCACTCTTACTTTCCCGAGCTCGCCCTTCGACAGGACGAGATTGTTGATACTATGATGCGAAACGATATTCGTTATGCGACACAGATCGGTTGCGATATCGAAACCAGCAAGCAAGCGATAGAACTGGCAAAAAAATACGAGGAATTTTACGCAACGGTCGGATATCATCCGACCGAAGGACAGACTCTCACTCGAGAGAAAATTCCAAAAATAGTAAAAGAATTGGAACAACTCATTATCGTAGATCGTGAGATTTCAGGTTCTTTAAATTCATCTCGGTGTATCGTCGCTATCGGCGAAATCGGATTTGATTATTATCATCTGGAAGCAGGAAGAGAAGCGGAATACAAGGAAACACAACGAGTTCTTTTCTTCGCGATGACCGAATTGGCTCTGAAATACGATCTCCCCATCGTCGTCCACACTCGTGAAGCTCGCGTGGATACGCTCCGATATTTGAAAGAATCCGGAATCCGGAAAGCGATTATTCACTGTTTTTCGGAGGATTATGCATTTGCACAGGAACTTATGGAATACTCCGATGAAATCGTTTTCAGTTTTTCGGGAATCGTCACTTATAAGAAGTCCCTTGCCGTTCAGGAAACTACGAGACTTCTTCCTCTGAATAAAATCCTCATCGAGACGGACGCTCCGTTCCTCTCGCCCCAAGCGGTTCGCGGAACCATCAACGAACCGGCGAATGTCCGATACGTTCTGGAAATCATAAAAAATCTCCGGACCGAAGATGGTGCGGAGATTGAGAAAGTTATTTATGAGAATAGTTTGAGAGTGTACGGAATACAGGATTAACGGTATTCTCCCACATCCAATACGAGGTGAAGTTTCGCGCCAGATGGTCAGATATCGATTGCCATCGGTGCAGAAGTAGTGGTGGATTCTCTGTAAGTATTGATTCCCGGGTGAGATGTAATCATTCCTTCTCGTGTAATCAAAATTTTTGGAACAGCCACTGAATATACTCTTCCTTCGAAACCTATTTCCAGTCTTGCTGTATTTTGTTCATAATGAACATAGAGAGGTTTTTTAGTGTAATAATTACTTTTTCGATCCATCTTGAGATTGATATCATATCGAGTGAAACCTTTTGAAACAAATCCTTCTTCTCTGTAATCAGGAGCGGAATCACTGGTTGCGAGTTGTACATCGATTACCGAATAACGACCGTCGGCAAATCCTCCGAGTACATCGATATCGCAATACGATCCTGTCATAATTCTCAGTGGAGTGACTTGTTTTGTTTCAATCGAAGTTTCTTGAGAAGATAATTGTCTCTCTTTTTGTATTTCCTCGATTTGATTCAAAACTCCCGCCATTTCATTGAGCTTGTCTAGCTTCGCTTTTCATTTGAGTTTCGGTAGTTCTTCTTTGGACATCTGATCGTATGCATCGCAATAAGATCGGAGAAGATCTACTTTTCTGTCAGGAGAAGATTGGGGAAGATTTTCACAAGCGTCTGCCATAAAATTTAATTTTAAAGATAATATGTATCCATATTATCATATCCTCCTTTCTTTTGCAAAAAAACACAAAGTTCTTACAATCAGAGTATTATTTTCCCACTGACTTTATGGACTTTCGACTTTGTAAACTTACCCATTCCAAGGAAAATCGAAGTGGTTTCACTCTTATCGAGGTTCTTCTCGCTATCACTCTTTCGGCGATTCTTATGACTGGGATTGTCATATTTGTTTCCAGCTCGCTCGGGTCGAATATGGCGACAAAGAAGATACTCGAGGATGGAAATAAGAATGAGAAATTCGAACAATATCTTACGCAAACGCTTGGAAATATTACGGGGAGCGGATTTTATGCGACTGGCTCAATTTTCGGTGACTATCTCACCGGGATATTTCTCTCCACAGGGAGTCCGAATCTTCCTATCACTTTCCTCGGACTTAAAACCGAGACAGGGTATTGCGATAGTTATGAGGGAACAGCTGATGCCACCGGAACTATTCTTAAATTGGCGATACGACAATTTGCCGTTCCAACAGAACAAAGCAATGTCCCTGGATATACTCTCTCATCCACCGGGAATTCCATTTCTTTCGGTACAAATCGCATTATTGGAACCGGATATCCGGGAAATAGTTTGGATACAACTTCCTGAGCTCTGACGGAACTCTCATCGCCGAGTGCCATTATATTATCAGGAAGTAATCTCTATGTCGCCGACACGATGAACGATCGTGTTTTATCGTATAATACGAGTCTTGGAACTATAATCGAGCTTCTCGGGCGGGCGGACGGTATACGAAAACCGACGAGTCTGTATTTCTCGGGAAATACACTCCTCATCGCGAGCAGTGGAAACGGGAAAATTTACAGCCTCCAAGATGGAGACTTGGGTAATGGTTCTACTTTTTCTAGCACTTTTCAAGTAGCAAATGTTTTCCAAGCAGATACTATCCGATTTACGTTTTCTGGAATATCTTCTGTTACTCAACCAACGACAACCGGAGATTTTATTTTGGACGGAGTAACTCAAAAACTGAACGATGTTGTAACTCCCGGAACAAACTTGCAATATACTCTCTCGTGAGGAGTTCAAAATTTTTCAGCGGGAACTTCGTATAAATTCACGGTAAGTAATATTTCAACTCCACCGACAACTCCTGGAAATTACACGGTACAGATAGATTTCCAGAGCGGAACTACCGTCAATTATTCCGATACTTTTCATTATTTCTCAAAATGAGATGGTACTCTGGAAGATGATACTGGGAATATCCTAAAAACACTCGCTTCAAATATCGACTATCCTCATAATATAACAGGATCAAGCAGTTGGAGTAGTACGATTAATTGGAATACAGTTTTTTCCAGCAATCCTTCCTGAGACGAGATAACTTCCTATTTTCCCATTCAGGATATTGATTTTCAGAAAACTGGAAAAATCCTCACGATTCGATATCATGAATATACCAATTACGATTGCATTCTCGAGAAACACCGAACGGAAAAAGAATCTGGAAAATACCATTACCCGAGTAATAAAAAAACCTCTTTTATTGAAAAGAGGTTTTTTATTCAAGTATCCTAAAGTTCCGAGAAGTCGGCGGGAAGTGTATTGTTTCCTCCAGAAGATCCAGAAGAAATATCGATTGTGTCTTTATTTCCAAGCAATTTTCCAGAAAGATCCTGGATAGTCGTGAATATTACTTTCGGGGAAACATACTTAGAAACATTGAGTCCGAGAAGATCTCCTACTTTCGGAGCAACAAATATGGAAAGAATAATAACAATAAGTCCGATTACCGCATAACGAATACTGTTAATAGCGGGCTTTACCTTTTCATCCTTTCCTCCTGACAATATAAGCATAACTCCTCACCAAAGGATAAAAATAACAGAAAGAAATCCAGAAATAAGCACTACGAGAGCGATTCCTACACGGATAATATCATTGATATTATATATTTTGTTTGGATCAATGGCAGAACCTGCAGCGAAAGCGATATCAAACATAGGAGAAGTTGGAAAGAAATATTGTTTGTACTATATTCAGAGAAAGAGAAAAGTAAAGTTTTTTGGATATAAAGGGGAATATGCTATAAATCCCAAGAAAAAATTGATATCTCTCCATTTTTTCATACTATGCAAACATATTAAAAATAATCCATCGTATGACGCTTCTTATTTTTTCTCTTCTTATTTTCCTTTCACTCATTCAATGGGTGGTTTTCATTGATGTTATACTCTCATGGGGAACCCTTGTAGGAATACATTTTCGTCCAAAGTTCATAGTAGCAATAACGCTTCCGCTTTATGAAACAGTGAGACGATTCATTCCTTCTTCGTTCAGCGGAATTGATTTTTCTCCAATCATTGTATTTATTGCCATCGAACTTATATCGAAGCTTCTTATCGCGATAGATCCGAGTGTTTTAGCTTTATTACCAAGATAAAATCAATTATTTATGCAATCTAAAAGTATCGATTACTCCATATTTTTTATCGTTCTTTCGCTTATTGTGTTCGGAATGATTATGATAAGTTCCGTGAGCGTCTATCCTTCTTTCAAGGTAACATCTTTTATGGTAACGAAAGGACTGCTTGTTGAACCGAATAATTATTTCTATCTTCTCAAAAATATTACTCATGTAATTCTCGGGTTTTTACTTTTTGCTATTGTCGTAAAAACTCCTTTTTCTTTTTTTGAGAAATATGCGAAACATATTTTTATTGCGGGGATTTCTTCTCTCATTCTCGTACTTTTTATAGGAGCCACCTATAATGGAGCAAGGGGATGGATTAATGTTCCGTTTCTGCCGTTTTCCATTCAACCGGTTGAGTTTATGAAGTTCGGACTCATTATTTACCTCGCGTATTTTCTCAAAAGACGTCGTTCGCAGATTGCCGATTTTTATAACGGATTTTTGCCGTATATGTTCAATTTTGTGATTATCATGTTCCTCTTGGTTCTCCAGCCAGACTTCGGTTCTATACTTATCTGTACGCCGCTTGTTGTTGCTATGTTTTTCGTCGGATGAGGTAATACAAAACATCTTCTTGCATCAGCGTGAGTATTTATAATATTCGCTCTCTCCATCTATGGACTCTGAAAACATTCGACTCCAACCGATAGGAATTCTTTCTCGTATATAACAGATCGAGTAGATAACTTCCTTGCAGATAATCAGGATGCAATCAGAAATAAAACCATCAATTTCCAAACAGAACAAGGACTTATCGCCATCGGAAGCGGTGGATTTTTCGGGCTCGGATTCGGGAAATCTATACAGAAATTCGGATATCTTCCCGAAGTGGAAGGGGATTTTATTTTCTCGGTTATCGCAGAAGAACTCGGATTTCTCTGAGTCCTTTTCTTGGTATCACTCTATCTGTATATCTGATGGCGAGGTTTTCTCATCGCCGAAGCTTCGCAGGATATTTTTGGGAAATATGTCGCTACAGGAATCACTACTCTTCTTCTCACACAGGCTTTTATCAATATAGGAGTTAATCTCAATATCCTTCCACTTACCGGAATAACCCTTCCGTTCATCAGCTACGGAGGTTCCTCACTTCTCTCTCTTATGCTCGCGATGGGAGTACTCCTTAATATTTCACGTACTGCTGATTTTGCCAAAGTGGAAAATAAAGTCGGATTATTCCGGAGGAATAAGGTACGATAAATTAATGCACAACACAAACTACATCGGGGTCAGCCCCATTTCTATAGAAAGCCCCTACGGTTAATCCACCAGCGATTGCATTTGCATTATTTGTATACACAGGAAGTCCTACAACATGTAATTTGCTTTTTGGGTTTATAGTCCCGATTCCTACGTTACCACTCGAATCAATACGAACTCGCTCTGTACCATAACTAGCATTTGTAGTTCATAATGGCAATCCTGTTGGACCAGTATAAAATGCAAGACCCGTCGGCATATCAGAACTTGAATTAAATATATTATCGGCATATCCAGATATAGATGCTGAATAGAGGAGATTTGATTCTGTTCCGTTAGTTTGATTACCACCAAAATATATTGTTCATAGTCTTTTCCCACTTGTTACAGCACCTTGTGTATTTAGTCCGGCAAGAGCAAGTCCTCCGCCAAATGTCTGGGATGAATTATTATCACTCCGTCTCCCTTGTACTTCAAGTACTGGAGAAGGATTACTTGCTCTATTGTCATAGATAAGTATTCCACCACTTGGTGTAGATCATCCTATAGTCAATCTGCTTGTTGGATTTACTCCTATCCCCACATTTTCTCCTGAGAATGAAAGATTCTCCAATCGTGTATTGATATCTAATACTCCATCCACAATCCGATTCCATGCAGTTGCAGTAAGACCTGAGCCAGTTCATACTTTATCCGCAACAGTAAGTCCCCCGAAGAGAGCTCCGTATCCAACAGAAAGCACAAGAAGAGTACTAAAGAATATAACTGCTGAATAGATGGATTTCTTCCAAAAAGAAAGAGTTTTCATACAAGAAACATAAAAAAAATAAATTAAAACCAGTATTGCATTTCTTTTCAATAAATCAAGTTTCGCTTTAAAAATATAATTTTCTCTTGCTTTTTAAATTAGCACGTATATAATGTATGTGCTAAATTATATTTCATAACTCTCATGATTTCAAAATATATTTTCTCCCTTCCTGCGGGACTCGCTCTATTGATAGCTCAGACATAGTCCTCGGTAGCGGTCGAAAGCATATTTTGAAATCCTAACTATCTACTGGATTTTCATTTACTTCATAATCTTCTCACTTATGAATACGGAAAAATACACTCTATCCGCTTCCAAACGGCTAGAGGAAGCACAGAATATCGCTATAACGAGTGGAAACCCATCACTCGAAAGTATTCACCTTCTCTCTTCTATCCTGCTCGCAAAAGAGAGTATTAATCATGAACTCCTTGGACGAGTCGGAGTGGAGGTGGAAACCTTTGCAAAACGTGTAACCGAACAATTGGAACGCCTTCCGAAAACGAGTGGCGGATCTGGTAGTCTCACTCTTTCTCAGGAATTAAATACTGTCATAGCCTACGCGGATACTCTTGCGAAAACTATGCAGGACAGTTACATTACCGAGGAACATTTGTTTCTCTCACTTATCGAAAAATCCTCCAGTCTAAAGGAACTTTTTAAGACTTTCAGTATCACTTTTGATATCTATAAAAAGGAGGTGGAAAACCTTCGAGGAGGCGAGAAAGTTACTTCCAACGATGCCGAGAATCTCTACGAAGCACTCAAGAAATACACTATCGATCTCGTCCTAATGGCGAAGAAAGGAAAAATCGATCCCGTAATCGGACGTGAAGAAGAAATACATAGAACTATTCAGATACTTTCCCGACGAACGAAGAATAATCCCGTTCTCATCGGAGATCCTGGAGTCGGTAAAACCGCCATCGTCGAGGGAATCGCCCGAAAAATCGTCGAAGGCGATGTTCCAGATGTACTCAAAAACAAACGAATACTCACACTCGATCTCGGAGCACTCATTGCCGGAGCCAAGTACCGCGGAGAGTTTGAAGAACGTCTGAAAGGAGTTCTGAAAGAGGTCGAAAAATCCGATGGAAATATCATTCTTTTTATTGACGAAGTCCACACCATCGTCGGGGCTGGAAACCAGGAAGGATGAGCTGATGCTGGAAACCTTTTAAAACCCGCTCTCGCTCGCGGAGCCATCAAAGTTATCGGAGCGACGACCATCAATGAATACCGAAAATACATCGAAAAGGATCAAGCCTTGGAACGCCGGTTCCAACAGGTCATGGTCGATGAACCGAATACGGACGATGCAATTGCAATTCTTCGTGGAATCAAGGACAAATATGAAGCTTTTCATGGAATCAAAATCACTGACCGAGCCATTGTTGCTGCAGTGGAACTCTCGGTCAAATACATCGCCGATCGCAAGCTCCCGGACAAAGCCATCGATCTCATAGACGAAGCAGCATCGAGCGTGAAAATGAGTTCAACCAGTAAGCCGATTGAACTCGATAAGCTCGAGAAAGAAATCCGTTCTCTGGAAATCCAGAAAGAAGCTCTTAAAGCAGAGAAAACACAAGATCCGAAAACAAACAGCGACCTTGAAAAGGAATTGGCGGACAAGCAAGAGCAATTTCGTACAAAACTTTCGAAGTGGCAACGGGAAAAAGATCTGATTATTTCCGTGAAAACCAATAAAGAGAAAATAGAATCTCTGAAGAATGAAGCAATAGAACTCGAACGTGATGCAGATTATGCCGGAGTTGCGCGCATCCGATACGGAGAAATACCAGTTCTTGAAAAAATAATCGAATGAGTCGAACAAGAACTCGCGGAGATTCAAAAGAAAGGAGAATCCTTCCTTCGAGAGAAGGTAGATATCGAAGATATTGCAGAGATTATTGCGAAATGGACCAGAATCCCGGTCGGGAAACTCGTGGAAGGAGAAGGTGAAAAATATCTCCATCTTTTTGAACAACTCTCCGCGCATGTAGTCGGACAGGATAATGCTCTCCGTCTCGTTTCCGAAGCAATCCAGCGAAATAAGGCAGGACTCTCGGACCCCGAAAAACCAATTGGAAGTTTCTTATTTCTCGGACCTACTGGAGTCGGTAAAACCGAAACCGCGAAAGCGCTCGCTACTGAACTTTTCAACGATCCTCACTCTATGATTCGCATCGATATGAGCGAATATGGAGAAGCACATACGGTCGCTCGACTCATCGGTTCACCTCCCGGATACATCGGACACGAGGAAGGTGGACAATTGACCGAAGCAGTACGCCGAAAACCCTACTCAGTCATACTTTTCGACGAGATAGAAAAAGCTCACACTGACGTATTCAATGTATTCCTCCAGATCCTCGACGACGGACGATTGACCGACGGAAAAGGACGAACAGTGAGTTTCAAAAATACGATTATTATCATGACGAGTAATGTCGGAAGTCACTTAATTTCTTCATATCTAGAAAATAAACCCCCTGTATTCCCCTTCTCAGGGGGACAAGAAAAAGATACCGCTATTGCCTCCCTGACAAGGGAGGTGCCCGTAGGGCGGAGGGTTTTGGAGGACGACGGAGGGGTGCAAAAAACCATTATGAGTGAACTCAAAAATCACTTCCGTCCAGAGTTCCTGAACCGCATCGACGACATCGTGGTCTATAATCCACTCTCGGAAGAAGTTCTCTCCGGAATCGTAGAAATCCTCCTACAGGATGTGACGAATCTTCTCGCAGAAAAACATATCACAGTTTCGTATGATGCAAGTTTGAAAAAAGAACTCATCGCCACCGGATACGACCGAGAATTCGGCGCACGACCGCTCAAACGGGCGATTACCCGAATGGTTATAAATCCACTCTCGACCAAGATTCTCTCAGGAGAACTCATGGATGGAATGAGTGTGAAACTCAGTATGAAAGAAGGGGAATTGAAAATCTCGTAAACGAAAAATAATCCGCCAATTGGCGGATTATTTTTTAATCCTTCTTCCCCTGACATACAAAGTACTCCTCGAAACTTCGTTCTCGGCAGGCTTTTGGTTTGCATTTGTGGAGTACAGTATACCGATTTTTAATCGGACCGATGAGATCGTCGATATCTTCTCCGACGAAGACTTTCAAAACCAGAGTTCCTCATTTTCGGAGGAATATGTCGGCGATATCGAGGATGGCGAGATTGAGCTCGACACTTCGATATTGATCGACTCCTGTTTGTCCCGTTGTATGAGTGGCGATATCTGAAGTCAGACAGTCAAGTTGAGTGATACCGAGTCATTTGAGAAATTCGACTATTGGTTCCGTTACAAATACATCTCCTTGAAGTATATGGACATTTTGGTATCCGAGACTTTTTATTTTCTGGATATCGATTCCTGCAATAATTCCGGTCGGTCCAACCATCTTCGCGAGAACCTGCAACCAACTTCCTGGAGCACTCGCGATGTCGAGAACTTTCATCCCGGTACGAATGATATTGTACTTTTCCTGAATCTCGAGAAGTTTAAAAGCACTTCGAGCGCGATATCCAAGTTTCTTGGCTTCGTAAAAATACTCGTCTCGAACGATATATTGAGGTTTTCCGGTTTTCTTCTTCTTTTTAACTGGCTGTTCCGCGAGAATATCACGCGCCTTTTTGAGGGGTGCCGCACCGGGATGACGTGCAACCCGTATGTTTTTCTGCTTTGCAGGAACCTCTCCGGCAAGGATCCTATCCAGCTTTGTACGACGTCTCGTACGAGTGAGTTTCTTGGGTGCGGATTTTACTGTTGACATAAAAAGAAAATTTATTAATATCCTCCATTAATTTGCTCTTAAAAATACACAAAAATGCAGAAAATACAACAAGAAATAAAGAAATGACAAAATTTTCTCGTTATAGCTCATAAAAATGTCGATGGTGATGCTTATGGTTCCAGTATGGCTCTCTATTTCTATCTTCGTCATATCGGAAAAACTGTAGAAGTAGTAAATGAATCTCTGATTACCCCCCTTTTCTCTTTTCTCGATATCCATACGAATATCACAAAAGAGATTGCCGGAAAGAATTTCGATGCGATTTTCGTGTGCGATTGCGGAGAATTGAGTCTCATAGGAAAATATCCGGAATTATATTCAGATATTTTCGAAAATACCCCTATTATCAATATTGATCATCATAATGGAAATAAGATGTTCGGTGATTATAACCTTGTTGATACGGAGGCGAGCTCGACATGTGAACTCCTCTATGATCTATTGAAATTGGATGAAAAAAATATTACACCTCAAATAGCAACACTCCTACTTTTTGGTATTATTCGCGATACGAATTGTTTCAAAAACAGCATCCGTCCACATACTTTCGAAGTAACAAGCAAGCTTATTGCTCTTTATGCCGATTACAGAAAAATAATTTTTCATTCATATAAAAGTGAGAAGATAAATTATCTTCAGCTTTACGGATACGCTCTTGAAAATCTCATATCCCTTAAATGAGGAACCATTGTCGGATGTTATATTTCACAAGAAACTTTCGTACGATACGGTATCCGGGAAAATGAACTCGGGCCTCAGTTTATCAATGAGATTCTCTCCTCGCTTGATGGAACAGATTTCGCTTTTCTCATAAAAGAAACAGAGTCAGGCGACAAGAAACTTAGCTTCCGTGCCAGACGGGATGGATTTAATGTATCCCGTATCGCTGCCTATTTCGGATGAGGAGGACATATACAATCCGGTGGAGCATATACAAATACACCTCTCGAAGAGATACTGAAAATCATAGAAAATACAGATGTAAGAATGTAATAATAAAAAAATAGAGAAATTTTTAAAATCTCCCTATTTCGCGATCCATATCCCGTCCCACATCCCGTTCTTTCAAAACTTGTTTCTTTTCGAAAACCTTTCGTCCTCGTGCGAGAGCAACGGAAATCTTTATAAGATTTCCTTTAAGATAAACCTCCGTCGGGATAAGAGAAAAACCCTTTTCTTTCATCTTTCCAGTCAGATAATCGATATCTTTTTTATGGAGGAAAATCTCTCGGTCGGCGGTTGGATTGACCCTGAGTTTATGCGGAAGATGCTCATACGGAGAAATATGAAATCCCTTCAAAATCGGACGGAGAGAAGTAAGGCTCACATAGCTTCCTTTGAGATTGCATTGTTTCGCTCGTATACTCTTTACTTCTGGTCCCGTAAGTTTGATTCACGCTTCATAGCCTTGAACGATTTCATAATCGAACAGGGCTTTTTTATTGACATGAAGTGAAACGGTTGGGAATTTCATTATTTTAAATAAGTGAAGGATTTGATTCAAAACATATCTTTTTTGGAAACTTTTTTAAAAATGATCACACGGCCTCGATAAATCTTTTATAAGGTCCGGTGACATGTGAAATTTGTATGAAAACTGCGTACCGAAGTGAGCTGTACAAATAGTACAGAGAACGAGGAAACGTAAAGTTTGAATGCAAAGTTCGCTTTTTAAGAAGTTTCTATTTTCCAAAATTTCTTTTTGCGTCTTTCAGAGTTTCGAGTGCTTTATAAAACTCCGTTTCTTTGAAATCTGGCCAGAGAGTTGGGGTGAAATAATATTCACTGTATTCACTCTGGTAGAGAAAATATCCGGAAAGTCTCATATCTCCGCCAGTGCGGACAATGAGATCCGGTGAAGGAAATCGTCAGGTATCGAGAAATGGGAGAAAAGTATTTTCATCCAGTTTTTCGATGTCTCATCCTTCTTTCATAAATTTTTTGAGAGCCCGGACAATCTCATCCTGACCACCATAACCGATAGCGAGAATAAAGGTCATCTTCGTACCATTTTTCGCTGTTTCCCGAGTATTTTCGAGAAGTTCTACTGTTTGAATTGGAAGAATATCCGGATTTCCTACCCATTCGAATTTGATGCCTTTTTCTAGGAGTTTCGGGAGAAAATTCTGGATGCTTTTTCAAAGAAGTTTATAGAGATATTCAAGTTCTTCTTTACTTCTATTCTCTATATTTTTCTTGGCAAGTGCCCAGAAACTACAGTATTCCGCTCACTCATTATAACAAAGTTCAATGATATCTTCCACTCGTTTACTCCCCTCTTCGTGTCCAAAAAACGTCTGGAGCAGATGTTGTTTTGCCCATCGACGATTCCCATCCATAATAAATCAGAGGTGCATAGAAAAAAATTAGAGATTATTTTTTGATTTCTTGGTCGAATCCAAGTAACTCTGGAGAAAAATACTCGCAGCGACATCATCGATGGCTTTACGTGGATCTTTTCCAAATGGATCCATGGAATTTTTCGCTTCAAAAGTCGTCAATCGTTCATCCCATTCGATGTATTTTATATCTTTCGGGAGGAGATTCCGAAGTTTTTGCTGAAATTTACGAGTTCTGGTTGCTTGGTCTGAAACACTTCCGTCCATATGATTAGCGATTCCAATGATAATCGTATCTACCCCGCGTTCTTTTACTATCTTTGGAAGATATGAGAACACTTCTTTGGTCGCGATAATCGCAACCGGAAAAGCAATTTCCTCCACCGCTACCGCGAGTCCGATTTTTTTGGTTCCGTAATCGATGGCGAGGGTGGACATAAAAGTTGAAAGTGAATAGTAGTAATATTATTATTCGTCATCCCAGAACTTTTTTCAGAGACCTATTTACTCTTTATTTCCACGTGCATCTTAATATTCACATCACTTCCAAGATTGATTTTGATATCGGTTACACCAACTTGCTTCAGTTTATGTCCTTCAGGAAGAAGGATGTGTTTTTTCTCGAGTTCTACTCCATACTTTTTCTTTATCTCGATGATGATTTCGTGTTCTCCGAGTCCTCAGAAAATCTTATCTTTGCTTCCAGCAAGCTCGAAAGTAATGGTAGTATTATGAAGTTTTTCCGCTATTTCATGGCGGGCTTCCACGAGGTGGCTTTTATTGTCTTGAGCTTTTTTCTTTTTCTCGGCTTCTCGTTTGATAAGCTCTGGAGTTGCAAGTCTTGCGAGCTTTTTGGCGATGAGAAAATTCCTCGCATAAGCGTGGCTAACTTCGATAATCTCTCCTTCTTTTCCGACATTGGCGATACGCTCGAGAAGTTGTACTGATACAGTATTATTTGCCATAATGATGCGTAAATTATTTGATAATTCATCAATCTTAATATCTCCTGAAAAATGAAAAAATTTGTATGAAAACTACGAACCGGAGTGAACCGTACGATTGTACGGAGAACGAGGAAGCGGACAGTTTGAATGCAAAGTTATCATTTTGCAGAGATATTATTTCTCTTCTTTGGCATCGAGGATGATCTTGTACCCAAGAAGTTCGGATGTGAGATTGATATTAGCTCCTCCTTTTCCGAGAACTTTCGCTTTTTCCTCTTCGGTTACTATGCATCGGATAACTTTGTTTTCCTCGTCGATAGATACTTTCTCAACCACTCCTGGAACGAGACATTTTCTCACGAGTTCTTCTCTATTGGAGGTATAGTTAATGATATCAATCTTTTCTCCAGCGATTTCATCGACAACCGCACGAACGCGAGAACCTTTCGGTCCGATGAGACAACCTGCTGGGTCTACTTCCTCGTATTCAGAAGCGACGATAATCTTGGTTTTGAATCCAGGAGTACGAGCGATACTTACGATTTCGATTGTTCCGTCTTCAAGTTCTGGAGCATTCATCTCGAAGAGTTTCACGACAAGATTCGTGTCCTTTCGGGTGAGAGTTACACGAGGTCCAGAAAGAGTATCTTCCTCGAGTTTCGCAACAGAGAGGTAGATTCGTTGTCCTGGAGTGTATTTATCTTTGGATACTTGTTCAGATTTTGGGAGAACTACTTGGTTTCCGTTGTAGTCGAGAAGAACACGATTTTTCTCCACCATTTCCACTTTGATACTGATAATTTCCCCTTCTTTTCCTTTGAAAAGATTGAAGATTTTTTCTTTCTCGGTTTCCTGTATTTTCTGGATGATAACCTGACGAGCAGCTTGTGATGCGATACGTCCGAATCCTTCCTCATCTTCGAGGACTTCATCCGATACATCGATTTCTATCGTATCTCCGATAGAGAATCCATCTGCATCATCTCCGAGATCTGCGAGAGTCATCTCGATATCTGGGTTTTCTACTTTCTCCACGATAGTTTTCTCAACCGTGATTTCAATCGCTCCGGTTTCAAAATCGAGATGAACATTTACTTCACTGTCTTTATTTCCGAAGTCTTTTCGGTATGCAGTCTTGATTGCCGATTCGATAATCTCTACGAGACGTTCTCGTGGTATTTTCTTTTCTGCAGAAATCTGATTGATGGCAGTTTCTATTTTTCTTATATCTATCATAAAATGAATGGTGAGAATTATAAAGACTTGTCTGGTATAAAAAAAGAACTTGGAGGAAGCCCCAAATTCTTTTCACTTCCCAAATACAAGGAAGAGTATATATATATTTTCTCTATTATCAAATTTTTTTACGGAGTTGGAATTTCTGCTCCTGTAAAAGTATCCTGAGGAGTTTTATTTTGGATATTTTTCTTGGTATTCTTAGTTATACTGTAATCACGACCTATTTCATAACTCGGAAGAATATCAGATTCGACTTCCATTACAGGCGGAAGAATCGGTTCCAAATCTGATGGAGAAACATCGACTGGTGGTGTGTTTACTATCGTTTCCTGAATATTACTTTTTCCTGATTTTTCGATATCAACAGAAAGAAATGAACCGGAAAACATTGCAATAGCGGAAATAGAGAAAAGTACACCTACTCCTGCGATAATCTTTGTCTTATTTTGCACGAAGAATCGGAATCCAGCACGACGTCCTTCACTCAGTTCTGCTTTCACTTCCGCAACGTATTCCTGAGTGATTATAGGAGAAGCTCTATCCTCCGATACTTCCGTATTAGAAACTTCATCCGGCACGAGAACGATTTTCTCTTCTTCGATGATAGTAGGTGTTTTTTCAGAAACTATTGATTTCTGAGCTTCATTAAGAGGAACAATCTCTTCAAGATCGATGAGATCATTGTCAAAATCCATTTTCCCGGAGATTTGGAAATTTGGGAAAAATTCTTTTGGTTTTACTATTTCTACTTCTACCACTTCCAGTTTTACATCTTCTCCTCCTCAAGAGAAAATAGATTGAGATTCCTGTGAATCAATCACTTCCCCTTCTGTTACTATAGTTTCCGTTAGAATAGAAGAAATAGGGAGTTCTGTCAGAGATGGAGTACTGATGATTTCTTCTTCCTGAACGATTTGTTCCAAAGAAATAAGTGAAGATATTGTCTCTGTTTGATTTACTTCCACTTGAGGAAGAATCGCTTCGGGAACCACATCTTTTGAGATAGCTACTTCCACTGATGGAGTACTGCTTTCTATTCCAGAAGCCTGTTTCAATTTCATGAGGGAGATTTTCGGACCGGTAGCAGGGATTTTCTTCTCCGATACGTTTTCTGGAGTTTTGGAAATCTCTGGCAGAGGGATTTTCGGAGTTCCCACAGAAACAATATCTTCTCTATTGGAAGTAGGTACCGGTGCTGTAGAAATATTTTTGAGAGAATTGAGATTCAGTGCCATAATTTGTTTTATTATCTAATAATATGCGTATATACTAACATAAATTCATAGTTATGTCAAAAAATGGAACGTCTCTTTTATAAGATTTAAATAATCCGCCAATGGCGGATTATTTGGTATTTTTCTAATAAGTAAACTCTGGTCTGTTTAAAACTTCTCCCATCATTTTTGCCTCATACTGCCGACCACCGATAGTGATAATTACTGGTTTGTTGGAACTCTGGATTTCCCTTCCAGGTCCAGAACTAGTATACTCGCCGAGATTCCCTTTCAGAAGCGCAGAATCGAGTACGAAACTCCTCTCTCCACCGAGATAGGCTCAGGCGAACATAAGAACGGCAATATAACCGACGAGGCTCGTAGTGTTCGTTATAAGGTTATGTAACTCTTTCATAAGCAAATATTTGTTTTGGTGGATAGAAGATTATGTCTTTGGTGTAATTTTAGTATATTTAAGAAAGAGCGTCAAGAGGAGATTATCAGATGTCAATATTTTTATCTTTGAGTGCTTTTGTTAGTTGTTCTATAGTTATATCTTTGGTAGCTGGCACAGCTTTTAATTCTGCAAGCAATCTATCAAGCTCAGTGGTATCAATCTTTGCATGATTATTTCATACTGCTGGAGTGGTTATGTGAACTTGAAGATCAGAAGGAGTTGTATTACCTGGTAATGTAACTTTTATTGGTGTTATATTTGCACTTTCTACTATCTTTTCACCTTTTCCTATATAGCTATCTATATCTCCTTCTGCTACCTTTCCTTTTCCTCAAACCAAACTTCCATAACCTTTTGATTCTGAGAGTCCATCTAATTTGGAAAGTATCTTTCTTATTTCTAGAGCATTGGTAGTATCTCCAAGAGATTTTATTAATTTAGTTGCATCTTCTTTACGATCAAATCAACCATGGTTATTAAGAGAATCTAGATGTTTTGTAAGTACACCTCGTGCATTATTATTGAGAGCAAAATTATCTGATTTTCCGGCAGAAAGCATATCTTTTGCGTACATTGCCGCTTCTTGCATGTTTGAGGCTGTTTTAGTCTGCAAATCAATAGATTTTTGAGAAAGCATATCTCATTTAGGTGCAAATTGTTTTCAGATTGCCACTCATTGTTGTTGAGCCATATTGTCTAACGAGTTCTTTATTGGACCAACAATACTTCCCATTCCTGCCATACTAATACTCTTGTCTTTTCCACCTGGCAATGGAATTGGTACATATTGTGGAGCTTTCATAGCAAGTTTTCCGATTTCATCCCCAAATCACTTAATAGGAGCAACAGCAGATTCGGTAATCTTGCTCGCACCAAGAGCGGCCATAACTGCCATCCAGAGAATAACAAGCGCAAGAACATTTATGATAATAGTTCCGATAATACCTTTTCCTGTACTAAGAACACCGGAAACTCCTGCCGCATTCTCTGAAGTAAGAAGTCAAACAGTTGTAAGTTTTATATCTCAGAATGTAAATGTTGTCGTATCGCCTGCAGTTTCGACAACTCTACCATTTTCTCAGAGTTTTCAACCTGGTCATGTAGTTCCATTACTTGTCGCTCACATAACCAATCCAAGGAACATAAGTCCAAACGCAAGTGCTGCCGATACATAGACCGGAACGAGAGCGAGGGAAATAAATTCTTTGAAAGAAAATTTCTCCAATTTTTTTGCTTTATCACCGAGCACATAAGTAAGTGCAAAAAGTGGAGAAAATATCGCATAGAGCCAGAGCATAAGAGCTCGAGAGAAAAGCGCATAGACAATAGCAATTACAAGTATTCCGAAAATAATGAAGAATATGATTCCAAATGAAAGCTTGCTCGCGATATCCAATACCTTATTTATTCATTGTTCAACAGTAATGGCCTTAAAATCTTGAATCTTAAAAATCCCATATGCATAGACTGAAAGGAGATTATAGGCACCTCAAGTACTATTTGAAAGAAACTCTTCTATAGTAAGACAATCTGAATTTTTTCCTCCAGAACAATCAGATGCAGCAAATTCCTTATTTCTTGAAAATGATCATTCTCATCCTCCATCTGTTCCATTTCAAGTTGTTCCACTTCAAAAATCTGCTCATTTAACATAGTAAACTGTTTTTGGGATAATTTTATCTCCTAACATTCCTGATGTTGCTGAATTTGATTTGATAGTAGAAACAGGGAGTTGAATCACCGATGCAGTGAGCACGTTTGCGATACTGAGAGTGGCACTTACGATAAACCAAGTAAATGGAACAATAAGCATTCCTGTTACGAGTTTCGGAAGCATACTTTTCATCTCATACGCTTTACTATGTTCTCCTCCGAAGATATTGGCAAATGCTACGAATACGAGTAAGAATCCGAATATTACATACACAACATTGGAAACAAGAATCCAGAGACTATGGAGAATTGGACGAAGATTGAATATATCACCGAAAGTCCAGTCGGGAGACAGGAGCCATCCAGCGAGCATAATGAGCGGAGTAACAAGGAAAGTGAGTGTTCCTATTCCGAGATTCATAAGAGTCACGAGAGAATCAACTGTCGTGTCTACTGGATTTGTTGCCTGTGTAGGTTTCGGAACTTCTTCCGCCATCGCACTCTGTATTCCTCCGTTCCCTATTTGAAATCCTCCCGTATTATTCATACTGAGTTCTCCACTTGTAATAAAGAGTCCGGCACAAAAAACCGACAAGAGACCGAGTCGGGAAAGTTTGGAAAGGATTTGAGATCGAAACATATTTGTTTATATTAATGAATGAGTTTTTCGCTTTCTTTTGTTATTACATCATATATTTTGTTATTTTGCAAAAATTCTCGCCTACTTTTTTGAATTTTGTGGTTTTTAACGATTTATCGATTCAGGAGGAAAAGAAAAGAAGTTTTTACTTTGGGTGATTTTTTTGATTTTTTCGGCATTATAGGATATACTCGTGAGGAATTTATATATTTCTCATACAAATATGGCAAAAAATAATGGAAATACAGGTATCGATGGAGTTGAACAAGTAAATACCCAGAAACCGAAAAAAACAGATGAATCGATGACAACTCGTGCAATTCGTGATTTTATCGAACATAAACTTCTTGGGGATGATGGTGGGAAAAATTTCAACGAAATTACTTCCAATAAAGGGAATGGATTATCGGAGGATTTTTTGAAATTTCTTGCTAAAAAACCTGAATTTGATGAGCAATCAAATGAGCAAATTGAATCATTCAAGTCCGTGAAAAACGTACAATTTCTTCGTGAAACCCTCCGAATCGGTGTCGGATTTGAGACAAAACAGGAGGCTTTAAAGAAGATTATTTTTGATGAATATGAAGGGTTAGATAATGCAATGAAGAAAGATTTTGATAATCGCGTAGATACTATGTCTCTTGCGAATCTTACCTATTATCTTCGCAATTCTTCCGAGCGACATAAATTTGTAAAACTTACTCTTCCAAATACCCCCCTTAAGAAAAAGGATTTTCTTGCATTTTTGGATTCCCTTGAGATCGACGGAACAAAACTAACTGAAGAACAAAAACATTCGTTTCTCTTTATTCAAGGGCTCAATCATGTAGACGAAAAGGATATTGAAAATCTCCTTTTGCTTTTCCCCGAAAACAATCTTGAACAAAAACAACTTCTCATTCGAGCATTTCTTCCGACAGTCTCTTTGGGCGATCTCGTACGGATGCGAATAATAACAGAGTCAGAAGCACGCAGAGTCGTAAAAGAGAAATTAGATACGAAAGGGGTTTTTAAAGATATAGAGAATATTGATACGGAAATTGAAGCTTTTATAGAGAGAGTGGACTTAGACGAAGTCATTATTCCAACGAAACTTTTTCCTGAAGAAGTGGTAAATAAAATTTTATCAACCGAATGAGTTAAAAAAATCAAACAAGAACTCAATGAGCTTTTTGATGAGCTAAAACAAGATGTACGTGATGAATTTGGACTCACTTCTGATAAAGAAGGGAAATATCTTCCATCTCTCATAAAAAAAATCCAAAAAGAAATAATCGGAAAGAATGGAAAATGTCTTGTGGAAAATGTCAAAAATCTCGGGGAAGGAACAATTATCCATGGACAAATCCAGGAGTGATCAGAAATACGAAATATATATATCCGAATCGATGCTATTAATACAAATTCAGCTCATGAGACTGGAAAAAAGACGATGACAATAACACATCTCACGGGACCAAAAGGCACAGTTATACAAAATCCTTCGGCTACAAAAACAGAACCAACTGTCAGTTTCCAAGATTTTTTTTCGCTCCTCAGGGTTTTTAATAAATCAGAAATACTCGATGTAAAAACATTTCAGGATTCGATCAACACAGGAGTAATACGGGAAGTTGTGGAAGATGGAGATATAAAAACTCTTTCTGATCTTAATAATAAACTCGATACGATTGATGGTCAAGGAAATAGTTTTCATTTCAAAGCTGGGAAAAAGACATCTTTCTCTATTTTTACTCCTACTGATCCAGAGTTCGGTATTTTTAGTGTACAAGATATCGATGAGTCATCCCATACTTTAAAAGTAAATACGGGGACGAAAATAGAAGGACCATATACATTTGATGAATTTTTCTTCTTCTTTAAAGAACAAAAAGGAGCACGTATGCATGGACTCGAAAATCTTGAGACAACTCTTCAACTTATTAAGAATAAAGCAGGAGGTGCTAAAAATTACAAAGATATAGAATATAAGGATGGGAAGCTTATTCCATCAGATCGGAAAGATGATAAGAATTTTGAGGGAATCAAATATTTTGTCGGGAAGAATGGAGAAGTGATCGAAATCGTTAAAGCAGAAAACAACCGTGTTCAGATCGCATTTCACGATGGCTACAAAGAAAAGAAAGAGAAAGATAAGAATGGAAATGAGATAAAATCTTATGAAACAAAAACACGAACAAATCCATTGTGGTATGGGTGGGAGATTTTCTATATGAAGCATGAAGAACTCAGTGCTGAGCCAAAGATATTTCAAGCTCCAATCGAACCAGAGGAAGTCAAAGAATCGCCAGACAAAATGAAACATGGTTTTCTAAAACATTATCTTGGAAATTCGAGTCTCCATGACATATTTGGTGCAGGAAAACAAATCGTTGACTTCGTGAAACATAAGCTTGAACATAATTCAAAGATGAACGCCGCAAAACTAGCCCTATCTCTTGGAAAAACAATGGGATTCAGTGATGAATGGCTCATGGATCTTCGAGGAAGTGTTCATGCTAGTAACAAGAAACTTACAGATGAACTTGTTGATGAACTAGGAAAACTTCCAACTCCTATGCGTCATAAACGTACCCGTGATATACTTAATAATCACGGTTCACATGACTATGAAATCCATGCGGCAATGATTTCAATGCTTAAAAAGCATTGAGGATTATATGCAGGTGGACTCAAAGATCTCGAAGGAACTTATGCATGGTACAAGGCTCTCGGCGGAAAACCGAATGATACTTTTATGATGAAAACAAAAGAGAATCTTACTAGGAAAAATGAACCTTTCCGAGAAGAAACACTTCTACGAGAATGGCTTAAACATCTCGGGAGTGAGAAAGGATGATATCGAGTAGATGGTAATCTCTGGATTCAGGCTTTCAAAATTGCTTGGCAAGAAGGAATCGAATGAGAAGCGAAGAAGGGAGAATCCGAAACGGCGGAAATGCAATTTATTGACGCACGTATGGATTATGTTTTCGATAAATGGAATGGAAAAGAATATGCAAACGGTGTTGGAGCGCTCAGAAAAGTTTGGAGCAAATGAGGAACTCCAGAGCAGATGCAAGAAGGAGCTTTTCTTCTCGCAATTACAGATATACCAGAACACCTCGCACAAGGGCAAATCAATGGTCTTAAGAATGAATTCTATGGAGGACATACGTATCCTGGACTATTATTCATAGGAAGTCCTCAAGATCAAAAGATATTCCGTAGAGTTGTTGAAAAACTCGTAGATTCTGATTCCGATATGAAGATAGCATACGCAGAAATAAAGAAATTATTGGAAAATGATCCAAAAAAGAAACTTGTTGAAACGACCAAGAATTTTTGGAGAAAATACGGACATATACTCGCCCCAAAACTCGCGATGACAAAAGATCCTGAGATATTCGACAAAAAAGAGGAAGATGAAGATTTTAAGGCATATTCTGAAAAATTATCAGGAAATCTTGCCGATGTTGGAAAAATCGATTCTGGTGAAAAAGAAAATCATATGTATGATTACAATCATACATCTTTTGCTCTCGCAAATATGAAACGTTATGTAGATGAAATGGATGTGAACTCAGGAAATGGAAATATGAATAATGAGAAAGAGAAGTACTTTTTCGAACAATTAATTAAATGAATCGATGATATAAAGAATCAGAAAAGACATCTAAATCCAATAAATGATCAAGAAAAGAATGAAAACATAAAACTTCAAAAGAAGATATATCGCGAGTATCATAAGAATATTCTCGCACGATTATCAGATCGTCTCAATGGAGATGCATTTGAAAAACTTGAAACTCAGCCATATATGAAGCGCTTGATGCGACTCTGATTTACAAAACCTTCATCCAACGAGGAAACTGAATTAATCGGTAGTGTCTACGATATGCATCTTGAGCGAGATTTTAATAAGTACATTAATTCCAATAGCACTATTGAGGAAGCGGAAGACAAAACTCTTGATTCCTTGGAGAAAATATTGAAAATACATAATCAGGATTAATTTGATTTCTCGTATTACGGTAATTTAAAAAAACCTTCCGAATTCGGAAGGTTTTTTACTGATTTTACTTTTTATGGGTAAATAGAATTTTTTGCGTGCTACTTGTTATTCCGAAAATAGATCCAAAGTGCTACAAAAGAATATAATCTGTGTTCTGATAATCATTTATGTTCATTGATTCATTCGTTGGTAAAAACTCAGAAGTATCATTCCAGTTTGTTCGTTGATCTTTCGATGTTGCTATCAGTATACCGATAGCCCTGAAACATATATGGCAGAGCATTGTCGATATGCTTCATTGCTTTTCTAAGACTCGTATGAGTAAAGATCCATCATCCCTTTCGGGAGATGGATCTTTCAGTAAGATACGGGAGATGTTTTTCTTTCCACTTCTCAAACAGTTTCGGGAAGAGTAGAGGATTTGAAAGAGGAGGATAATTCAAGATATGAAGTAAACTTACTCCTGCCTCGGATTTCGGATGATTGGATATATAATTGATCACTTGTCTTTGGATATGTACCAGACAACGCTGAATGATGGAGTTTGGATACACGGATTTTATGGCGGAGAGAATGCTCGGAGAACCATCTATGACAAAAACTGTTATCTTATATCAGAAAGAATCTCGTAGTATTCGTAAGTCATGAACTATCGCATCTTTGTTTTCAGAGGAAGTCACACTGAACCAGAGAACCTTCTTGATGATATACTCGTAGTACACAAGGAGTATTTTCCCTCATGGAAGATGGTATCAATCTATCATGACATATCCTACGTTATCAAAGTACTCATCTATGTGTAGTAACCTATTTATTCTCATCCAATCTCTTTTGAATATCAAGACGAACGAGATACTCTTGTCTTCCTGATTGGTTTGCTATCTGTCGTGCTGAATATCACTCGATGATGTATTGGTTAAACCAGAATTTAGTCCTGAATTTTGTTTCTTGTTTCTGAACTTTTCTTTCTACGAAACGATATTTACACGTTTTGCATTGTAAAGTGGAATTTCAAACCATATTTTTCCCATTTCTCTTGATGGAAGTACCAGAACATTTCGGACATTTTTTTTCTCATTTTCACTATGAAAGTTATGAAGTAAAACTTTATGACAGTTTTATCATAACCTTTTGGCTTGAAATACATAATTTTTGTTCCAAAGTAGCACGCAAAAAATTCTATTTACCCAAAATAATTCAAGGAAAGGTATTTTTCTGCATAAATTTATTAGAAATAATAATTAATTATTAATGCGAATTATTCTATAGTTAGAACTTAAGTAAATCTTAATACTAGATGGAGTATTACAAATATTATCCAGATAATACATCACTAAAATCATCTACTATTCCATCCTGAAGATACTTATGAATCGCATTACGAACAGCGAGAAGTCCAAGCACACTTGCCTGTTTACGACGAGATGAAACCTGAAATCCTATCATCTCACGAACTGTTTTTTCATCCATTGTAAGAATCTCCGATATATTCATCCCTATAATCAATTCTCCGAATATACTCGTACAGGCAGTCGTAACTATTGCAGTATTTCCTTCGAATGAAAAATCCTCTATCGTTCCTGTATCATCCAACTTCAGAAACACTTCCAGAGCATCTCCACAACTCCGGTTTTCTTCGAAATGCCGAATAGTTACATCTTCCAAAATCCCCTTGTTCGGGGGATTTTTTGCATATTCGAGAAAGGTTTCGGTATAAACCTGGGACATATAGAATGATAGAAATATTAGGATGATGGAATTCTTTTCTACTTCGCACTCGATAATATTTCTTCAAACGCATCGAAAAACTTATTCACATCTTCTCGAGTATTATAGAGAAAAAGACTCATTCGGACACTTCCAGTAATTCCATGACTTTGCATAAGCGGTTCGGCACAGTGATGTCCGGCTCTGACACAGATTAAACGATCAGCGAAAGCATCGGAAATATCGGAAATATGCATAAGTTCCGTCGCAAAACTAAATACTCCTATTCTTCCCTCTTCTTTCTCGGATCCTATTAATCTTACTTCTGGAAATTGTTTCTTGAATATTTGCCACCGGGCAAGTGTACATTGTACGAGTTCTTTTTCGATTCGTTCAATTTCCGTATATCCGCCGATGGATTCTATAAATTCTATGGCTCGGAGGAGACTTCCTGCTCCGATGATATGTGGAGTTCCTGGCTCGAATCGTGATGGAAGTCCTGCCGGAGCGAAACTATCTTCATGAACCCAATTAATTGCTCCACCTCCGCCGATAGAAGGAACGAGTGTTTTTAGAAGTGATTTTTTTCCATACATAATACCGATTCCCGTATCGGACATACATTTATGTCCCGTGAACACGAGGTAATCGATATCGAGAGTCTGGACATCCACCTTGAAATGCGGAACTGCTTGACTTGCATCCACGACGAACAAAATCGCCGGGTTTTTAGAACGGATGATGTCGCGAACTTTCGCAAGGTCAAAAACCGTTCCTGTGACATTCGATGCAGCCGTGAGAGAAACTACCCGAACATCTCTCGTTAGTTTCGCTTCGAAATCCGCGAAATCGAGTCCAAAATCTGCATCGAGTCCGATGAACTCCACTTCAATTCCAGCTGTTTCCTTGGCGATGAGCCACGGAACAATATTCGCATGGTGCTCCGCACGAGAGAGGAGAACTTTGTCTCCTTTCCCAAGTTGTCCAGAATGAACAAGGGAAGTCACAAGGATATTGAGTGCCGAAGTTGCATTGTATGAATACGAAATCTCTGCGGTTTCCCGAGCATTGATGAGTCGTACGACCGCTTCCTTCGACCCATGATAGAGTACTTCTGAAGCTTCCGAAAGATCATACGCACCACGATGAATGTTCGCATATTCTTGCTCCATATGATGTTTCATTCCTTCTATAACCAAACTCGGTTTCTGTGCCGTCGAGGCACTATCCAAGTACACCATATCTGGATGGTGCGAGAAAACAGGAAAATGAGAGCGGAGAGACATAGATATTTTATAAATTATTTCGCAAATATATTTCGGAATTTCTTTTTCCCCATCTGCACGAGCGTTCCTTTCTCAGAAGAAAGAAAAATTGTCATTTTTGCATCGGAAACGACAGTGCCATTCACTCGGACACTTCCACCCGAAAGTGCATTACGAACATCTCCGGTAGTTGCACAGAATTTAAGTTCTTTCAGAATATTTCAGAGTTCCATCTCAGAAACACTCAAATATATTTTCTCAATCTCATCTTCACTCGGAACAATTCCATCGGTGAGTACTTTCTCAAAGTACATTTTTCCAGCGATTGCTGCTGCCTCGCCATGATAGAGTGAAACGATGATATGAGCCAAATCCATCTTGATATATTTTGGATTCTCATCCGATAAAAGCCGTGCTTTATATGGTTCGATTTCTGAAAGAAGAAGTGTTGTACAATGAACAAAATATGGGAGAATAAGTTCATCTTTAATCTCCATAATCTTCACGAACATTTGGTTCGGAGTATCGGAAAGTCCGATGAAGTTCTTGTAGGTTTTACTCATCTTACGACCATCGGTTCCCTCGATGAGATTAAACATCATAATATCTTGTTTTTCCTGACCATATGCTTCCTGAAGCGTTCGCCCGGCAAGGAGATTGAAGTACTGGTCATTTCCTCCGAGTTCCACATCGGCTTTCACTTGAACACTATCCCAACCTTGCATAATCGGATAGAGAAATTCTTGGAGAGAAATACGGATTCCTCCGTTGTATCGTTTGGAAAAATTATCACGATCGAGCATCTCGGCAACTGAGAAATTTTTGGCAAGTTCTCCGACGGTATTGAAGTTCGTCGTATCCATCCACTCGCTGTTGTAATGAACTTCCAGTTTCTCCAAATCGAGAATCTTCCCGAACTGTGCGAGATAATTTTCGGCGTTCTTTCGAGTTTCTTCACGTTTAAGCATCGGACGTTCCGCATCTTTGTCGGAAGTATCTCCTACTTGAGCGGTCGCATCCCCGATAATGAGGACAATTTGATGCCCGAGTTCCTGAAAAGCACGGAGTTTCAGAATAGGAACCGCATGTCCGATATGAACCACCGGTGCTGTCGGATCGATTCCGAATTTAATACGGAGTTTCTTCCCTGATGTGAGTTGCTTCTCCATGTGTTCTCGATCAATAACACGAGAAACCCCCTTTTCGAGGAGGTTTTGTATTAAAATTTCTTGTGTCATAAGAATAGTTAGTTAAGTATTCTCCATTGTAAATCCCCTTCTTTGGCATTCATTATTTTCTGGACTTTTGCAACGGAAAACGTCCGTAAATTGCTTACCATAAATCACTCTGGATGTGTATCGGTCAAATAAAGTTTATAATATTTTTCATCATTTGACGCTACATCGTCCGGAATACCGATTTTTCCGTTACGAAGAGAAGAAGGAGGTATTGTTCAGATTTCCTGAACAATGGCGTAACAACACAAAGGAGTGTTCATAATTTATTTATTATTGATATGTATTTTTGTTTTGCAGAAATTTCTATTTATTCACGATAATCTTATCGATAAGTCCATATTTGAGAGCTTCCTCAGGAGTCATATAATTGTCGCGATCACAGTCTTTTTCTACTTGTTTTATGTCTTTTCCAGAATGTTTCGCGAGAATACCATAGAGAGTATTTCCTGTTTTGATGATATGTTCCGCAGCGATTCGGATATCGGTTGCTTGTCCTTCTGTTCCACCGAGCGGTTGATGAATCATAATTTCGGAATTCGGAAGACTGTATCGTTTTCCTTTTGTTCCACCTGCAAGGATAATAGATCCCATGGATGCAGCGAGTCCGATGCAGACAGTGATAATATCACACTGAACGTATTGCATAACATCATAGATAGCGAGTCCTGCCGTTACGTGTCCTCCTGGGCTATTTACATAAATAGTAATAGGAGCTTTTGGATCCTGTTTTTCGAGATAGAGAAGCTGAGCAATAACTGTATTGGCAACTGATGCATCGATAGCATCACCGAGAAATACCACACGATCTTCGAGAAGTCGAGAATAGATATCGTACGCTCGTTCCTGACCACCGACTTTATCGATAACCGTTGGGATAAGAGTTGCCTGAACTTGTTTTTTCTTCTTTTGAATACTTTGAAGTGTCATAGGAAATGAGATTATAAGTAAAGGTATTGGAAATGTGTAAAAACGAAATAATTCGAGTGCAAATCGGGAACCGGAGTGAACCGTACGAATCAGTACGGAGAACGAGGAAACGAAGATTTAAGCTCGAAGGATGAGTTTTTCCGCGTTTCCTAATTAGAATCCGCTGATTGGATAGGCTACACGCGTATTCGCATCGAACGTACTTCCGTTGTAGGATTCCCCATCTTTGAGATTATTATTTGTTGTACCGCTTCCGATAAGTGTATCCGGACAATTGATACAAGTGGATTTATCGAAATTACCGGAAATCTTGGTGATTATACCCTTTTGATCATCGGAAACAACAACGGCGAGATTATAGGCAGAACCTTTTTTGGAAGTACTATCCCAAAGAGTATTATTTTTTGCATACACCCCATAAACATATTCTCCGATTCCATAGTCTTTGAGAGTTTCTGTATTTCCCACTTTTATATCCTTAACGGAAGGATCGGAAAGTTCCTGGGAGAGGTATTGTTTAGGGAGAACATCTGAATCCATTGTTCCTTTTGCACCAACTTTATTTACTGCACTTCCAGATTCATAAACAATTCCTCCTCCAACAATTGAACCAGTAAGAACCGTGACTATTGCATCACCACTTTTTGTTCCAGTAAAAGTATTTGCAATAGTGGCACTTGTTGCACTATCGAATCCCCATACATTTGTATCTGCATTATATATCGAAGGCATCGGATAGTAATTCTTGTCGACAAAGAAGGTATTGAGTCCTGTTTCGATATTTCCGATATGATTCAGTTTCGTTGCATTTTTCGCCTTATCGGTAGAACCAGAAAAACTTGTATAAGCAGTGATACTGATAATTGCAAGAATAGTAATAACGACCAAAAGTTCCACAAGTGTAAAACCACGAGTAGGAAAAACAATATTCTTCTGTTCCATAGAGAAAAAGGTTATATAGGTAATTACCCGCGTATTGTAGGACTATTTACGAAAAATTCAAGTAAATCTTCATTTTATTATTTTTTCTATATAAAAACTTTATTTTATCTGAGAATTGTCTATTTAATCATTAAATTTTCTTAAAATTTATAGACAATTCAATATCTACAACAGTAGAAATCTTATGGTGGCTTTAGAGGTATATTAAGTCTGCTTCGGATACTAATCTACAACAGTAGAAATCTTATGGTGGCTTTAGAGAGATGTTATCGTTGGATTATCACTTCATCTACAACAGTAGAAATCTTATGGTGGCTTTAGAGATATACGATATAAAGTACGCTCTATCATCTACAACAGTAGAAATCTTATGGTGGCTTTAGAGTTTATCCTTCGCCCATACATAATTATATCTACAACAGTAGAAATCTTATGGTGGCTTTAGAGTATCACTTTTGGGTAGAAATGCCCACCATCTACAACAGTAGAAATCTTATGGTGGCTTTAGAGACTCCTGATGAGTTTGTAGTTACCAATCTACAACAGTAGAAATCTTATGGTGGCTTTAGAGACGGAAGGAAAGCATTTATGAGAGACATCTACAACAGTAGAAATCTTATGGTGGCTTTAGAGAATCTTTTATTGACATCGCCACCTTTATCTACAACAGTAGAAATCTTATGGTGGCTTTAGAGTATCGAGCTCATCACACCGATTGGTGATCTACAACAGTAGAAATCTTATGGTGGCTTTAGAGAGCCTGTTCATAATTATTCATAATAATCTACAACAGTAGAAATCTTATGGTGGCTTTAGAGACTCCTGATGAGTTTGTAGTTACCAATCTACAACAGTAGAAATCTTATGGTGGCTTTAGAGACGGAAGGAAAGCATTTAT
>Ga0210025_1000974_pt1 | contig 33191 bp, 20 predicted proteins | sample CryGeyme20150102_FD_183989 | JGI IMG/M metagenome (GOLD analysis project Ga0210025, IMG submission 183989) | Groundwater microbial communities from Crystal Geyser aquifers in Utah, USA - Crystal Geyser metaG 2015-0102 (SPAdes) (version 2) | ecosystem: Environmental > Aquatic > Deep subsurface >... | reverse complement strand
ATGTTCTGTGCGTCCTGAAAACGCTCCCAGGTACTAGTGGTACTACTAGCTACCAGGTAGTACCTGGTACCTGGTAGTACGCCGCCTGCTCCCCTTTTAACGTCAAGCCGCAGATAATTAGCAGACAAAGGCAGAATATATATTTCTGAAAACAAAACGTCGGAAGGCCATATTGTGACATTCAATTTTCGTCAAATATTAGACTGGTACTAGACCTACTAGTACTACTAGTAGCCACCAACAGCATAGTCTACTATTCTAAAATTTAGCATAAATCCTCGGCAGGCATTCAACAGTGGTAGTTATTAATATTAGACTTGTCGCGGGGCGAACTCATACTTTTATTTCTTTTTGAGACGGCTCACAATTTTGACAAAAATGAGGGCGCACCGAGTCCCTTGTTGGCATAAATCTGCAACACTCTACTTCTAATTCGTCCATCACTTGAGTCAGTAAGTGTGACTGCACTTTTCACAGACGGAGATACATAAAGCAACGCACACGTACAACAGTCCCTTATTTCGAATCGACCCCCTACTCGTCACCAAAGCTGCGCCCTCGCCGAGAATCGGGATAAATCCAAATAGAAGTACTAGCAAAATTCACGGTAAAATAGAAAACCGTGGATAACGCTTCCATAAATTTGTGTAGAAGATTTAGGCAACTCACCTGCTCATTAGAATCAATTTATCTCAAATGAATGCGGCGCAATAGAGCCCAATATTGCTGCACTCAAATTTCACTAGGTAACAGCATCAGGTGGAAAGTAGAAAGAGCTGCTCTGCTCCTTTAATGACTTGATTTATAAACCAAATCTGAGGCACAAATCATTGATAGTAGGTTAAGCCGTATATCCAAAGCGTAGGAGGGAAGGAAGAAGTCTTTTTCCATGGATGCGTCTGAATCCAAATCGGCCGGCAAGTTATCGGCAGCTGAGGCCAAGGCTGGTACAAGTAAGCCTCCGAAGCGAAAGAGACGGCCCCCAGCTGTACCATGGAAAAAACCTGCCGATATGCCTCGCCGACCCTTGAGTGCTTATAATTTATATTACAAATCCCAACGAGAGAATATGATGGAAGGTCGCAGGGTTTCTATGGATGCAGCGGCATCTGCTGTCGCAGGGAATGAGACGAATAACCCATCAGCTGGTGCAGAAGAACCCAAGACTCTTGGCATTGGATTTGCTAACTTAACTAGAGCTGTGGCTGCCAAGTGGAAAGAGCTACCCGAAGGAGAAAAGGTGCCTTTCAAAGAAGCAGCTGCCAAAGAAAAGGCAAGATACCAAGCGGAGATGGCAGTATGGAGAGCGCGTCAAGAACAGAAGAAAGAAAGTACAGCACGGCTGGCACAAGCACAGCCGGACCGACAACAAGTAGCACAGCAGGCTATATTCACGCAGAACCGGCAAGTTTTCCTGGAGGCTAGGGCCGGTTCATCCTCGTGTTTGCCGGCATCTCCATTGCATCCTCAAGATCATTTGGCTCGACAGCAGTTCGGAGGAGTGGGGATACCAGGATCACCGCAACTTGAGTATCCCGAGTCTTGGTTTCAGGCATCGGAATCATCTGCAGTCAGTGGGGAAGGCCTGATCAGGGGAATCCGGGAACAACAGCAGCGTGCAATTCTAGCCCAGCAGGAACTTCAACAGCAAATGTACCATTTGCAGCAGATGCAGCAGATGCAACAGATGCAACAGATGCAGCAACGCATGGTCGCGCTACCAGCCATGCGAAATGACTCTATTCTTGCCAGTATGGTTCGGCAAGAGCAGCAGCAGCAACGGCAATACTATCAAATGCAGCTACATCAGTTGCATGGGTCACCGCAAACTACGATGCCTGCAGGTGACTATACGTCCTCACAGGCGAACGATATTTCAGCGTTCATGGCAATACAGCAACAAGGAGCTGGATTTCAGTCAACACCAGAACAAGGCGACAAAAAGCCAATGGCTACGGAGACCGCAGAGCTTCGCGGCAAGCCATTAAGTTGGCCGTCAAACCAGCCAAGGCGATCCTCGGCTCCAGCATTTGAGTTACGCCCAGACTTTACACCGATGAGACGACCTGCTATGCCTCTTCGTACGCCAGATAGAGACCAGCTTCAACGTGAGCCTCAACCTCGGCCTTTACATTTTGGAGAAAGATACGACCGCGAGTCACTCCCGCAGCACCATTTTGCACGAAGCCAATCCATGCCCCATATCTCTGGTTTGTCCCCGATTCGCGATGTACCCTCTAAGATGCCATCTCCACGAGACGTAGCGCGCCTACCCGGGTTTACCACGGGCCAGCTGCCTTCTGGATCAGAAATACCCATGACCCCTGTAAGAGGTCAGACCCGGCTGCTTCATCAATCTCCCAATTCGCATACTCATAGTATGCTGGCTTCACCTACCATGGTTCCTACACCACCACAAAATAGTAACGAAGCGCCAGGAGGTACTCCTAGAGATGAGATAGGGAAACTTAGCTCGCGGGGTGGTCGTTCGCTGAATGTGCCACCTCCCACCTTTCTCCCAGGCGACGGCGACTTTCACCGAGACTCCACCACAGGTGCTATCCGAAGTACGCTGCCAAGGAGGCGCCGGTCTCAGCTTCACCTTCATCCGTCACAAAGGGCAACTGGAATGACAAGTAGCATTCGTTCTTACGAAGAAATTGCGGTCGACAAGCAATCGGCCGAGCCTCTGGTGCGGCAAGGAGGCAGCCAGAACGCATCGCTGATGCACTCTACATTTGATGTCTTACATTCCAACGTGGGCGACGAAGGTGTTGATTTTCTTACCAACCTTCATTTTGGAGAGGAGGAAGAACACGACGAAGACAAAGACGAGACGAAGAGCAAAGTTGAATGACTAGTCTACTTACTCGGAGTTGCCGCTAAATAAACCGCACTTGTACTCGAGCACGTAGTAGGTCATCATTCATTTCCCTTGCTGCTTAAATTTTCACGGCGTATCTTGAACCGGGTTCTTTCATGTTCGGGTCTTCGTGCGATTTAACTTGTTACGTAGTCAGTGCAGTTTCGATCGATATTCGGGTTTGTTTGCACGAAATACCTATTAGTAATTCATTACTGGCCTCTCGCAAAATCTAAAATAACGATCGCAACTGAAATCTCACCCATCATGATGACACGACAAATCAATTTATCGATAAGAACAACAACCACAGGAATAACGCCAGAGCAACAAGGAAGTCAAATTCATTTTTTGGGAGAAGTTTCACGACGACGATCGACCGTCAAGACAATCATTCCCGTCAACATTAAGAATGTTGCCCAACCATCCATTTCTTCATTGGCGGTACCTGGAAAACTAGCAAGACGACGCCGCGAAGGAAAAAGTGCGAGAGCTCCATGCTGCCGTCGTCTGTGTCTCCCAAGAACAGTTCTCTCGTACCGGACTATCCTTGTCAAGCACTAAGCACCGTCATGAAAAAAAAAACGAAAATAATGTTTCCAATTTCAATGGTGATTACGATCGTGACGATGAAATTCTTTCGTTCGAAGAGTGCCTGATTATCAGTAAAGCATTGGGTGATGTCAAACAAAATGAGTGGGTTTCAGAAGCCGAGTACAAAATTAATCAACTCGAAGTTGTAGTGTATGAAAGCTTAGCAGAAACTGTGAACAGTCATACAAGATTCGAAGGAAAAGGGCAAGGTTGCACCTGTTTGATCATTCTCTACCAGTATGAGGAGAACGATGTGCTTAGGAAGCTTCCTTGTGGACATGCCTTTCATATTTGCTGCGCGGATCAGTGGCTAATGCAAACAAATGCTTGTCCATGCTGTCGGAAGCCTATTGATATAGACATGACACTAAAAGTAGTCTCCAGCAGAGAGCACATGATAAAACACAAGACTAGAGAGAGTGTGTGAACAAAAGCTGCAATGCGTTGAGTGTAAAAATATACCAAATTTAACTGAACGATCTTAGAAGTCAAGTATTGACACAGAAGACCTTTCAAACTGAGAGGCATTTTATGTCTGGGAATGAATGCAAATAATAATGATGTAGACTTTTAAGGGCCGGGCCATACATCAAAACAAGCCTTTTGGATTTTCCGGACACATGACAGATTTTTGCCCTTGCTCTCTAATAATGCGCAGGTGTATGTCTTATCGGAAGTAAAAAGTGGCTACTGGCTGTGGTCGAATTAAAAGCCATTGTGTTGTTGTGATAGACTAGTAGTAGCTAATACTACTATTACCACTACTAGTAGCTACTGTAGGTAGTGTAGTAGTATGCTGCAGTTGACATTCCTCCGAAGTAGACTAGTATACCAGTAGTAAGTACTGGTACCAGATACCGCCTACCTACCGGTACAATGTTAGTACTACCACTCATACAGTACCTGGTACCGTACCTGGTAGCAGACCAGTACTAATAAGATACTCCGAGTACCTGGTACTAGGTACTTAATAAGAAGGAAGGAAGGAAGGAACGAGAACTTGTCATGCATCAATGCAATTCTCAAGATGAACCCACGGGTGATCATAATTTATTTATTTTGAATTATTTAGTCAGTGACTTAGTACCTACTACCTGGTAGTACTAGTAGTGGTACTCTAGCTACTAGTACTCTTACTACAAGTACCAGAGTATTATTATTTTGGTTTGAAGCACTACCGGTACTAGTAGTAGTAGTACCGGGTACTACGCTAGTAGTAGTACTCTACTACTGTAGTACCACCTGGTACCAGGCAGGGGTACTAGTAGAGTACTATTCAAGCAGTATGGTACCAGGTACCAGGTACCAGGTAGGTCAACTACTACCAGGTAGTAGACTAGTCTATTAGTAAGTTTTGACTGGTGGAGGAAAGGTCCTGTAAAATCGATTGTCGTTTAATACAAGCCACTGGAAATGACTCTGATAGTAGTCACTGGACGTCACAGAAACTACGGTAATTTTAAGAGAGATGAGAGACCTTGCATTATGCACGTTGTTGTTGCTGCCGCAAACGCCGTGGTTCGTTCCACCAGCCACAAAAAACAATCAAGGAAAGCAAAAGATAATAACATTCATAGAGCACAATGGCAAGAATGAATGCAAACAGTTTTCTTCTATCAATAACTGTTTGGCTGATCATGGCAGTATTCGGTGCTTCCTCTTCACTCGTGGAGGATACCAGCAAAGAGTCACTGCTGCCACTGCCCTCGTCGTCTCATCTTCGGAAAAGGGCAGTTCAACACCATTACCAGCAGCGGCGAGATCAACAGAATCGCATCGTTGGTGGATCTGCAGCACCTGACAATGAATACCCATTTCATATTCAGTGGAAGTTGGGATGTGGTGGCACCCGTACGTTGGCTGAGTAGAGACGTGGTGTCTTTTTGAAAGAAAAATACTTCTGATACCTCACTGTCCTGTCTTTTCTTCTTTCCAACTACAGTGATCCACAAGGACCTGATGTTAACAGCAGCCCATTGCCTCTTTCACGAAGATGTATTGACTAAGTTTCCCTTGTACATTGGAGGTGATGGTACTTCCGGGTCGGGAACGGCCGTTAGGGGCGAAAAGATGTATCCTCATCCTATGTACGATGCCGCAGATACACAAGCGTACGATTTCATGGTGATCAAATTACGAACTCCCGTAGAAAGCATTACTCCCGTGATGCTTAACACCCGTCGAAATTATCCTGCGGACAATCAAACACTGACCGTCATGGGATTTGGAGTTTTGAACGAAGGCGATTCGGAATCAGAGGCGCCTAATCAACTACAGCATGTGCAAGTTCGGACCTATAGTAATTGCGCCACCGATTATTACAGTGAAGAACGGATCAATGATGACATTGCTTTTTGTGCCGGTGCCAAAAATATGAATGCGGGCGGCAAAGATGCTTGTCAAGGTGACAGTGGTGGTCCCATCATTGATGACAAAGGGGTTCAGGTCGGGTTGGTTTCCTGGGGTGTCGGATGTGGCCGTCCAAATTTTCCGGGTGTTTATGCGCGTGTATCGGCCATCGATCGTTGGATAGCTCACCTGAAATGCGATGTCAGTGAAGTTCCTTCCGACGATTGTACGACATTGACTGTGAAAATTGACTTTGACGATCATCCGGAACAAACGGGCTACACCATCATTGACGAAAATCACCCCAACAAACAAGCCATGGTATATGTCCTTCCTGGCACAATTGAAGGGGCAACTGTCAGTGGCAGCGTTACCCTGACGCATCGAGTCCCAAAGGGTAATTATACACTTCGAGTCGAGGATGTGGATGGATTTTGCTGTGATAAAGGGCAGGATGGCCAAATAACTGTCGTAGATGGGCTACGAACGTATACGATTAATGGAGGATTTGATGGCAGATTCACTGACTTAAGGTTAGACAATGTTGGAGTTCCTGATACGCTGAACGCAGGGCAACAGGGAAGTCAACGCACCGAGTACGCTATTCAAGTCATGATTGGGTACGGATCAGAAGCCAAGGTGAACGGTGTCACATGGGAAATTTATCGTCAAGACGAAAATTCTGTCGACCTCATGGTGTTGGCCGAAGATCGCCCAGGCGAAGAGCGCGAATCAGACTTTTATCATCGACAAGTTCGTTTCTTTTATGGCTTACCTTCCGGCATGTATCAATTTCATATACATGATACAACCGGGGAGGGTTTGCCGCGAGGATATGTCCGAATTTTACAGATTGATAATGAAACTGGTGACATCGTTAAGAGTCTCTACGCTGCACGCGGCGAAACCGTGGGAACACTCACAAAAGGGAGATTTGTCTTGACAGGCTAGGGCGGTGAACCAACAGCCGGGGGGGGGGGAGCTGGTCGATTTATAGAGGTAGATAAAAACTTATGAAAATTAGAGTTATGAATTCCGTGATGTGATGTAACAGTCTGAACACTTTGTGGTGGAGCGCTGTAAGCTACTAGCTAGACAACCAAAAAGTCGCCTTCAACATATGAGCCAAAGTTTCCCGAATCGGACCACTTTTCAGACATGACTGATCTTGTGATGCCATCAATTTGCTCAATCTTGATAGCTCCTCCTGCTGTTCCATCAAAAGAAGAATCGGCTATGAAAAACCAGTAATGACCAGGCCTCAAATTTGTGTAGTCTTTCGACCATAGCCCTGCGGTGGAATGGCCTCCCTGGGTAACTTCATCGACAACAAGTCCGGTGTCGTCGTTCATGAGCTTCCATGAGGTTTCCTTCGGAAAGCGATCGTAGTTGATGGTCAGACGTAGTGCAACGTTATTGCCGTACACTAGAGTTTGGCTCTTCATACGTGCAGCGTAATTTGAAGAAGCGACAAAATTAGTAGAGGTTTCACTTCCAAAAATTGCGCCAGCCTGTACATTCCGAGTTCCCGTAAAGACAGAAATATTGCCCTGGCCGTAAATGCAGCAGAGACCATCTCCTCCCTTGTCATAAACAGCAAGACGATAACTTCCTCGTCGAACTCGAAGGGCCGTTTGGACCAGACCTTGGACCTTGACGTCATGTGGTTTGGAGTCGTAGATGACTTGATTTTCAGAATCGAAGAGCTGCCACGAAGTCTCGAGTGGATATCCATCGTAAGTAATGTCAATACGGATTTCAACGCAGTCTGCTGGAGCATTGTAAGCGGACCGGCATCTCATCTGATTGATCCAATTCTCCGCAGAACTTATTCTTGAATAGACACCTGGGTATTCTGGCTGTCCGCATCCGCGTCCAAACGATACAACTCCAATTTGCCTCTTTTGGGTATCTAAGATCGGTCCACCCGAGTCACCTGTAGGAGAAAAAAGATGATGTTTTATGATAGGGTGAGACGAGTATCATGTGATGACAACCTCGAATAGTAGATATTATTCTATACGCACCCTGGCAGGCATCTTTCTGTCCTGTAGGACTTCCGGCAGACACTCCAGCGCAAAACATGATGGATTCATCAACCACACCAGGATCATAGAGAGATTTTTCCGGGCAATTCGAAATGTAATTGACGGTGGCAGCCATCAAGTTTGCGGAGCCAATTTGTGCCATGAATTCCGTGGCACCATAGCCAATCACAGTCAATTGCTCACCGTTGCTGGGCGCCCGATAGTTGTTTCCGATGTTCAATGTGACAGGAGCAATGGCACCGTGAGTTTCTTCGTCAAGTCGCAATATCATAAAATCGTTAGCTTCCCGACTGGAATCGTACAGAGGATGCGGAATCTCTTCTACCACTGTCCGTTGTCTGCCTTGCTGGGACTTGATACTTCCCACCCAGACTGTCTTGAGATTGCTGGAAGGATCGTAGCAGTGAGCTGCCGTTAACACAAGATCTTTGTCTATCAGAGTGCCACCGCAGCCCCGATTCCACTGCACAAAGAAGGGATAGTCCGTGGTTTCTGTCACTGGAGTTCCTCCAATGATCCGATTGGCACTTTCGCTCGTTTCGGACAACTCGGTTGAGCCTGTGCCGTCCATTCGCGAATCGACAGTTAGTTCTTCCCCGGCAAAGTCTGTAGTGGCAGCTTCGCGCTTTTCATTTGCGGTTGTTACTGGTAAAAGGGATCCATCAGAACCTAGCAAGCCACCAGGGTTGGGATTTCCAGCTCCTCCCTGTCCTAAGGTTCCAAGATCTTTGTACAGCTGACGATGACCACGAGTTTCTGCTTTTGCCGTCTGCCGGAGCCGCTTGATGTAAGCTTTATCGGGGAGAGATGTGTCGACTGCCTTAGTGGCCGCCAGCGCCAGCAAAAGAACAAACAACTGTGCCCATTTTTTTCGACGATTGCTGGTTTCAATTGATGGGAGCACCATTTTTTAGTGATAATGATAGGAGAACAAGTGGAGAACCTAGGAGGGCGTCGTGTCTACAAGTGATTGGTATCGATTCAGCTAGGCTGAGGCTGTGCTGCTTATTATGTTGGTACGATGGTGGTTCTCGTCGCTCTTGCAATCAAGTCAGAGGGAAAAGAAATGAACATAGTACGACGCTACAATTTCTTTGGGTCCTCTATTTCCGACAAGACATTTGATCGCCACGACACCAAATACTCGACTAAAAGTAATATCAATCACAGGAGTGGCTAACCAATGCGGATTAAGTCGCCGAAATTAATATGGTAGAGCAAATGGAAAATCTTATTCTGAATGGTACCACATAGTATTATTGTGGCTTTTGTGATGCGGAAATCAAAGATAAAATAATTTAAAGTACAGATGATAGTGTCACATTATTGGCTAAGAACAAATATTTGGAATTGAATTTTCTTCTTGGAATCACAATTTCGGCGTGAGCTAGACTACCGGTTCCAGCTTAGCTACAAATAAAACCGTAGTACCAGGGTACGGGTTGAGTCTACCTCGTTCCCGCGGCAATGGAATAGTCCCGGTGCAATAGTAGTGCTAAGGTTAGTCGACCTTATTGATACGGTTTCATTTGGATTACCTTGTACTCCAGTGCTGCACTACTCTACTACTCTAATAATTGCTGATAATGAAATTGTCTACCATGTACTCGTACGTGTCACCTTTGTCGTGATCCGCGTTATAATATAAGATTTTCTGCAGAGTATGGACCTCGAGTTAAGTTTGATTATAGAAACTTTTAGTACTCCACTTTGAAAATAGTAAGCTAAATATTTATCTCGGTCGGAATTTGAGGTCCGAGGTCCCAACTTAAGATATGACTATACAAATTTTCAGTACCCTACTTCTAAAATAGTAAGCTAAATATTTATCAGTAGCACACAAATAAAACTTTCACCCACTGGCTAGAGTGGTTGGCGATAATAATCATGTACCGTAGTACTGCTGCACTCCTAATAACGGATCGTTGTGGAAGAACGCACATCTTTCCTAGTGTACTGTACCCCAATACTGGCTAGGCTAGCTGCGGTATTCAAATGAATTGATAGAATTGATAAGAGAGGACAAAGGAGATGATATTATTCTTTGTACTGGTAGCTGCAGCTCAATGCCACTAATCGCACTGATTCCTCTTTTTTAAGAGAAGATTCTTTCTTGACAGCCCTTTGCAGCTATGCCATTGCTGAATTGATAGGTTTGTTTCGTACTGTAGACAATACTGTCTCACAGGAGTGCCATGCTCAACGTACGCCACGGGTGGCATGAAATGAGAACTTGTTGGTACGTATGAAACATCAAGTGACGTGTCTCAAATGTAAGTCCTCCACTGGAAAAAACTCACCCAGCAAATATATTAGACCTTTGCACGTCCTCTTCAACTGTACTCTGAAGAGTCAACGGCTAATCTGTCGTCTTTTCCAATCCCATCGGCCGTTCAGAGGCAATACTTTAAAGAAACCTAACCTCCCGCGTATTTCTATTAGTTGAAAACTAATTCAGAACTCTCTCGCTGTTGATGGTTTCGCTGCGCCGCTCATTCTATTGGCGGCAACTTTTCAGAAAATGGATAAGGTTAAAGTGTAGACTCTCAACGTTTGGAGATTAATGTAATTAAACAAGCGTCGAGCGATACTTACCGACTTATTTAGGAGGTCACAAAAAGTTCTTGTCCAAAACTCAGACAACGGATGCCGAGGCACATTAAGAGTAGGGCTAGCGCCGGGCGTTTCGTGGAAGAGGCGCCATCCAGGGCGCGGTCTCTTAAATCGGAGACACCGAAAAATCGGGAGGCATCAAACTCCAGGCAGGTGAAAATTCATAAAAAGAAAATATTAACCTCGACATAATACAAACTGTTACATGACAAAAATGTGCAAAGTTACCACATCCCTACCGTTGCCGAAGAAGGCTGCATCGGCAGCCAAAAAAACAAATCGCCGTGTAACATTTGGACGAGTCTCTGGCAAGATATTTCATCAATCGCTGACCAAGTCTCAGAAACAAGCAATGTGGTACCAAAGCAGCGACTACAAGCGAATGAACAAAGACGTTCGGGCTTCGTTGAAAAAAGAGCTGTTTTACGGATTTGATCCCAATGACACGGAACGAACATGGCGAGGACTGGAACATATTCGTGAGGGAGTGCCAAATATCAAGCTTCAACGCCGACAACAGTTTGTACGTTCTTTTCTGCACGTCTACAAGACCATGGGCATTCAAAAGCCAGAGGAGCTAGGGGAAATGATAGCAGCCGAAAGCAAGGTCGATCGCGACCGGGCATTGCATTTTGCAGAATACGATGCCTACGAAGCAGCTTGTGTGTATCGTCAAGAGGAACCCTGCCAAGTACACTACCAATACGGTCGTAACCATTGGCATGAGCATCAGTACCAGCAGAAACAGCAAATAGAGACCGATGCAGTGGATTACTACAAAGAATTCAATGTTCCTCGCTCGGCTTGTACACGACCGATACATACCATTATTGTCCCCCGCGCCTGCTAGTTCTGGGACGGATTATGTCCAAGGGAAGCAAAGGGGCCAGCACACACCTGTACAGTAGGAATAACTAAGCTGTCTATATTCTATATTCTATACATCACTATATATTTAAAGAGATTAACGATAATTTACTCCATAATTCTGACGCCTCTAGTAATTGGCGATTTTCTCACCGGTAAAAGCAATCCCATGGTTGTCAGTTGTCCATACTAACATCAGAGGCTGTCATGTCGTCATTGATAGTTGACAGGTGCATTAGTCGTGAAGACCACCACGTTGGCTTTTTTGGGACTTTTCCTCTCTGCATTCTCGTTTGTTGTTCTTGTGTTCGTGTTTTCGTGATTGAATACTCTAGTAGTCCCGACTTACGAACAAAGCTAAGTAGTTTACCTGGTACTGGTACCTGGTACCAGGTACAGTAAAGAGTTAACCGCCAAAATAACGATATTGTACTACGAACGGCTTTCGGGTGTCTCACCAAAATAAGTCCTGTGGGTGCACCGTCCTTTCGCCAAAGGAGGAGAACTTCCTTCACGTTCCCACTCTTTTCGAAGAAGGATAAAATTGAAAAGTACCTACTCCTGTCCCTCGGGACAAATTAATCGAAAGTGTTCCGTTGAGAACTGAACTTTGAAAAAGGAGTGAGCTGGGCCAGAACAACAACAGTGTTCTGAGTGGCAAGCTAGCTACGGTAGTAGTAGGAATAGTACTACTAGATGCCCGCACGTAAGGAGATTTAGCTAGCTGAGCAGTGTGCGATACCTGGTAGCTGCAGTTTTTGCTGCTGCAACAGCATGAGAAATTCATTGTAATGCCGGTCGTTGTACGTACGCTATAGACTCAAGATATAGAGGCCCTTCCTTGGATGCGGCTAATAGTCTGACCTTCTGCAATTTTTTTCTGCATCGGTCTAAGACAGCTACAGCAATCAATGCATGTTTTGCCAAGATGAAGAAGATCATCTAATATGTATTCTGGTTCATATCCACAACATCACTTAGAAAAAGCGAGCTTAAGTGACTTTAAGTAGTTGACAGTATTACTGGTACACAAGCAAGGTAAGATATTCTCTACTCGGAGTATCCTTCATTAAAAATGTTAAATGCTAGGCCAACTGGGCAGTAATGGATCTTTGTCGCGGTGTAATAGTGCTCAAATTCGTTGGTTTGGGAACATTACTGAACTCCGAATATTCCTTCAAAAAGGGTAGGTTGGACTCTTGGTGGACACGAAAGGCTTCGTAAGCATCAAAATCAGCGATCCGTTGTGCACGTTGTTGGTCGTAACTGCTCATGGACACGGCATAGTCCCGTAGCTCCTGGGGACTGGTCACTTGCAAATACTTGTGTGCGTGCAACAGGTAATGAGCGTGCTGCCGCCTCTTGTGTCTCTTTTCATTGTTGCATCCTGGAAAGTGGTGCTCTAGTCCACGGACATGACATGTTTCGTCATCGGGCCAGGACAGAGCATGCTTGGGGTCGCGCCCCTTGTGATGACAACCTAGTGCCCCACGAACTTGGTCATGGTTGCTGGAATGAATCCGGATATAGTCATGTCGATTGTACCAGACCTTATTCTTTTCCTCTTGAGTGATGTCCTTAAGGTACAATTGACATGTATTACGACCGAAGGAGACCTTGGTCTTTCTTCTGCCGGCCCTGGCGAGAGGCATCTTGGTCGACGTTTCGGCCGAAAAAGTGGAGGTCCCTGATAAGTTTCTGTTTTTGGCGCTACCCATGTTTTATTTGTTTGGTGTTGACTTTGGTTCTCGGAGGCAGCAATGAAATTATGAATTAATTGTACTTTTGGAACGATTAGATCTTGGTCGTTTGTGGTTTGTGGGGCAGAGTTGAAGTATTATTTATGATGTTTTCTACCTGAGCCAGCTGCAACTCTCGTTCTTTTGCACAAGGTGAGAAAGCTGGTGACGTTGCTAGCGAAGTAGAGCAATAAAATTCAAATTTGAATCGTGGCGCCGCACAACTGTCGGAGAGTATGAAATAGAGCCAGTTTCAATACTAAAAGTAGAAGTGCAATAGTTGACCAAACGATCGGATTCAACGCTTTTCCTTCGCCAAGCAAGAATGTCTTCGCCATAAATAATTGACACAGGAAAAGCTTGCGTACGGAATTTTGACTGCGACCTCTGGATTCTCTACTTTGGTGAAAAGGATGCCACGTTCAGCCCGTATAATGCCCTGCTTGAACATGAAATCCATGTGTTATCTCTAGCCCTAATACTTGAGGGGAAAAGTTGACATTCTCCAATAGTAATGAATCAGACTAGCTAGGTCTACTCTATTAGACTAGAGAGTAGTAGCTAATAGGAGTAGATAACTAGGTCTAGTACTAGTCCCTCCAGTCAGAGCTCTGGGTTCTGTAGCTAATTACCAGGTACTCGAGTAGTCGTCTGGGCTACTCATCAATTTAAGGTACCGTCTCGTTAGTCTAGTACATTTTTCCAGTCAGCAATCACGCCTTGGTTGAGAGAAAAGATTACGTGCAGTCGTTACAGATGCTTTCAACAGTGCCTGGCCCCTTCGACTCTTAATCCACCTCAATTTCGGGTCCGTCGACCAAACGTTGTCACGTTAGAGTGACGAACTGTTGGTTCAGCCAGTGCGCAGGTGAGAAAAAATGGAGTGGTCAAATCTACTAGACTACCAGCTTCCTTCTCAATTAGTAGATAGGTGAACAAATCTTAAATATGACATGTTACTTTGGCCAAAAGTTGTCTGCTGGTCAAACCCTTCGAGAATTTTTTGACTAACTACATAATAATAAATAGTACTACTACTGCTATTACCTAATTTGATACTCTGTAAAATACTTCCTTGGCATCGGCGCGCACATGCCAAAATTCTTGCCGAACTTTGTCTGGCGAGCGAACACTCGCGGGATAGTATCTACAGTAGTTGTTTAGCTAGCTACAGTAAAGCTAGGCGATCCAATTTGAAGCTGTATTGATAAATATAGCTTTTATAAATATATTATGAAAGGCCAATCGCAATATGCGATGAAACAATGTGCATTCTGCTTCCTGATGTTGATGATGAAACTACTACCGTAGACTCAAGTTTAGGAGTAACCGTTTGAGACCAAAGCGATGTGCTTTGTTTCATCGTTCGAGCCGTGTATTCTATTTCATTTCTTGGTTGATGCCCTGCTGCTCGTTCAGCTCTTGGTCGCGGCTGGTTGTTGCTGGTTGCGTGGAAGCTCTGAGTTTGTCAAAACTTTACTCGAATCTCAAAACTCGCCAGTCAACAGGCCCCAAATTTCAAGGTCAACAATCTTAAAGTGCTCCTGTTCACAAAGAGGATCATTGCCAAATGTTGCGCATTTTCCAGTAAACCCTTTTTGGAAGTCTTGTTCGATGCACAAACCAAATGTGCCTTCGTCCCCTCCTCCACCAAAGGCAAGGATGCGATGAGTGACATCACAAAACTGAATGTATCGATTCATGCCAGTCCATTTATAGACCTTTAATTGATCGGCTGCAACAACAGCAGATTCCTGCTCTTGTGTATTTGTGAATTTCCACAAACATGCTTGAGCACTGCCATAATAGTTGCAATGAAAGGCCTTCCAAGGTGAATCAGCATATCCTCCAAAAATTTGCCCGTCGGGTGTGCGTATGACCATGAGTGATCGCCGTTCTCTTCTACACATGTGCAAACATGTATCGAAGCAATCTCCGTCGCGAGCTAGACTGTAAGCCCGTTTCCACTGACAGGAAGCAACGGTCTGTGGAAACACATACCTTGCAATGAGATTCATCTTGGCTTGGTCAAGAATAAAATGTTCTGGTCGTAGACGTTCCCGGACCACTCGTACAGGAGGTATCCAAGTGATGTCCTCTTGTGGATTCAAAGCTGGCAGTTGTTGACAGCAAAGCATAGAGCAACAGCTTTCCTCAACGACGACGAAGCTCCAAATTTCGAGGTCCATGATTTGGAACCTCTCGCTGCTGCCGAGTTTATCGTTTGTGAAGGTATCACATGGTGCTGTAGTACCGACTTTGAAATTCTGTTCAATGGACAAACCAAATCTGGCGCCACCACCGCCAAATGCCAGAAGAGATCTAGAAGAGTCACAGTATTGGAAGTCTCGATTCAGGCCTGACCAAGAGTAGACACTAAGAGATCCTTTCTTCTCTTTTGTTTCTTCGCAATCATCCCTGGCATCAAAGCAAGTAGTAGATTGATTGGATTGGTAGCTGTGTGCACTGTCATCGATGCTATGTAAACTACGAGTGGACCTCCTATCCGAAGTCACAAAACTAAACAATTTCGACTTCTCTCCGCCGTGGTAGGTTCCGGAATTGAAATCCCATCGTGCATCGGAGTAACCACCAAACATTTCGCCATGGTTTGTCGTGACTACCAAAAGTGTTTGTTGTTCCCCATTGATTTTCTCCATGCACTCTTCGAAGGACGGACCGTCACGTGCGAGACTGAACGATCGTTTCCAACGACGCAGCTTGAGTTCCTTTGGAAGGACAAAGGAAGCTACTTGGTGCATTTGAACAGCATCCAGAATGAAATCCGTGGACTGTTTAAGGTTAGGTTCGTCCATGATCTGAACGCGTGGAACCACAGCATCGTCACTACTAGGACCGTGGTGAACGACGCCATGATAAAAATCGTCGAGATCAAAACTAGGAAAGCAAAGCTCAGCAAAGCCACTGCGCTGGATGGAGCTGCCGCCTCCAAAATCCGTCGCGCAGATCCGAAAAAATTGCTGCATGACTCGTTCGTGGACCGCCATTAGCCAAACAATTGTTGGTAAGAAGCTCTTGCTAATGCGAAAGGTTGCGGGTGCTTCAGGATGATAGCTAGTTAAAAGAGCAGGTTGTTGCTTCCAAAGAAAGAAATCAAAAGAGATATCCAGTACATCGAATCCAGCATTATTAATCGTTCTACTGGTCAATCTAAGATGAAATCATCAAACAGGAAACGCTATCAGTTGAATCGATGGAACCTCCACTGCACCCCGATAGTAGCAAACTTCACAACTGCCATCTGCCAGTCATGATCTCTTGCTCAGATACAAGTTTAACTTAAATAGAATAAAAGGTGCAAAAGAGCGCACACTGCTGCCTGGTATTAAGCTCGTGAACGACGCACCTCAACGGGTATGATTCTAGTGGAGGTGCGCTAATCTAATAGCCTATCATAACAAAAATGATGAATACTCGTACTGTACATGACTGGAAAGGACATCAATCTTTAATAACCATAAGTACTTAATGCATCTCAAACGGTCACGGTCGAATTTTAACGGCTGTGGCCTAATTACGATCGACTACGACAGAATAAAAAGCAAAAAATCGCCAATCGCTCATTTTTTCCATTACGGTGCTTTCTTGTTTTTCATTTGCGAGAGAAGACACGCACACACAAACACACACAGTGACAGTTATCAGTTATATACCTCAACCTTCTTTTAGTAAAATATATTGCACAAGAATTTGTGCGCAACCATGAGCACTCCTATTAATACTATTTATTCTGGCATTACTTTTCGAGGCCAGCCAGGAAAACTCCGTTTGACATCCAATAAGATTGCCTTTAAACCTGATGATTGGGATAATGGTCGCTACGATTCTTGGCGCTGGACGTCCATCGAAAAACACCAAGTAACCTCTGCCAATGCCAAGAAAACTATGTTAAAGTTTATCTCAAAAGAAGACAATAGTAAATCGGTCGTTTTCGAACTCAAATCGCACAAGCAATTAAAAAGATTGCGACAGGATGTAACAGAGCGTCTTCGCGCCGCAAAAGACCCCAGTCGTTGTCGTTCCATAGAACGTCGCATGTCGGTGGAAACCATTGGAATGGGAGATTTCAGTGTTGACAGTCGCCGCAACAGTGACGTGACTTTTACAACAGTCAACATGATCAAGGACGAAATGGATATTTCCAACATGAGTACCAGTCGTAGTCGACACAGCGATACTTCGAAGATTCCTAGCAACGTACATGCCAATGGTAAAGATTTTTCTCGTCGCGTTTCAGGTCTTGGTATGGAAGATGATTCAAGTTCGAACAGTTGGCAAGGTCTGGTATCGCATTCGCCTACCAAGCGTTGTCATGTACTTTTGTTGGACCCAAAATCGGATACCAATACCAAAAAGATAAATGAAATCCAATCTACCAAAAACAGCGATAAAAAGAAGACAGCATCTACAACATCGCCCGTGTCTCGTGTGACCAGGATGCTTGTCCTATGGAGCATCCTTCTCATTGTTTTTACGGCGGTAGGTAAACTTGGCTACTTTAATGGTGCCATTGACAAATCATCAGTGGACGCCTTGGAACACGCTGTATCGCCCGTCATTACTTCTGTTCTAAAAGTTTTCGATGAGCACGTCAAGCCAACCGTGGAGAAAGTCCAGCCTTTGGTCGAAGAAATTTCTGAGAAACACATTAAACCATCGCGAGAAGCTTTGAAAGCCTTCTTTACCTCCACTCCCGTAGAACAAATTTCCAAAAAACGAGGCTTTTTTGGAAAGAAAAAAAGGAAAATGTGAGAGCCAAGTAAAACCACTGATGAGCGAATGGCAAATATCCATGTACTTTTTCTTGAACAATTTGCTGGCGCTGGGGTATACGCACAAATTCACAAAGAGCTTTTACGAGCCTACCAGCAGCCAAGCAAATGACAAACTTTCGGAATGATAATGCGATTTCATAGAATAATAGACACACGATAGTCATCTCCAAAGCAACAAAAGTTGTGCTCCTTTGAAAGGATGTATTGCTCAAGTTGCTTGCTATTATTATTTGTATTGTCGACGTATTCTACTGCAGTACAACAATAATTTTTTACTTCGTCGCGACTTCATTAACATTACTGGACTGCCGAGAAGAGATTCGTAGGAATGCGATGTGCGTCCAAGTGTTTGAATTTTCAACGGACGAACAAAATTCTCCCAACTCATTATTTTATTACTCCAGTATTTATTATTATTATTTTATTCCAAAAGTTTGCTGTAGTAGACTACTCGGAGTACTTATGCAGTTAGCTGTAATCAAATAATCAAAAGACATATTATTTTCGAACAGATTTGATTTTCCTTAAAATGTCGGGGGAGACATCGGCTTTGACGCTTCGAAGTCTCAAGAGCCTCAGAGCTCTCGCCAGTCAAAGACGATACTCAAGAGCGCGAACTGGCCCATGCATAGACAGCAGGAACGACAATCAGAGAAAACACGAAGAGTCCAATCCATCGTTACCCGATCCAGGCAATTCTGCTCCTCCTAGCATTTACAAGAACATTGTATTGAACAATGTGAAAGGAACTCTCACTTTGACCTCGGAAATGATATTGTTCCAACCAAAGAAACGACAGTCGGTTGTGAAACAAGAAGATTCTACATGGGGCTGGGATGCCTTGCAAAAACACCTGATATGCGCAGCTCCTATTACGGCAGATGACGATCCTAAAAAAGAACACTATCTGTTAAAATTGGTGGTTAAGAATAACATTGCTGCTTACAACAAGTCCACTACAAAAACCTTGAGCCTTCGTTATCCTGACCGAACAGCCCTCGACGGCATTCATGCCGACGTGATTCATCGACTCCAGTGGCACTCACAAAAGTCGATGCGACAAAAGTATCAAAAGACCAACGAAACTCTATTGCGGACGCAGCGACGATTGAAAGAAGCCAATCGTGCCATTGATGAATTGCAAGATACTCATCAAACGTTGTTGGATACGTGCGAACTCTTAGCTCGGAAGGGGACGGCACTGAAAACATCACACGAGGCACTCAAGGTACAACACCTGCAACTGCAACAGTTCGTGTCGGAACAAAAGCCCGAGCAACAAGTGGTGGTACTGCAATCTCAGGTAAAATCCTTGCAACAGGCATTGGAAAAGTTACAGCACGAGCGAACGGCCCGTGAAATCGAACACGAAATGGATCTTCAGGAATACAAAAGCAAAGCCGAAACGTTGGAACGACAACTTTTGGAGGAGCAGATGGTGACGGAACAATTGTTGGAAGAGCGACAGGCGCTAGATGAAATGGTGCAACTTGACGGGAATGTTAGTGCTACTGGTTCCACCGGTGCTGGTGCTGTCAGGACCGGTGCCGTCAGTACTGCTGCCGTCAGTACTGCTGCTGTCAGTACGACTGGTGCTGTCAGTACTGGTGATAAAAGCACAAGTGCTATTGAAACATTGGCGGCAAAAGACGCATCATTTGACACCTCTGCTTCACAACAATCTATTGTAGACTTTCGTCATGGGGCAATCCAAGACAAGTTGCGAGCTTTACTTCTTGCACAGGAACAACACATATCTTCAGCGTCATCGTCTTGTAGTGACGACGATGCTGGTGCTGGTGCTGGTGCTTATTTGGAGCCATGGCAAAGAAGAGCTACAAAGGTCAACAATACTCATCCGAACTTCGATTCCAATATCAGCAGTACCACTTTTAGACGTAAGAAAAGAGTTCAGGGGGAACTAGCAGGGAAGCGCAAAGAACATGACGAAGGGGCATCAGGCAGAGAAGATGTCTCCAAATCTCCCGTTGCAACTACCAGGAATGACAAGGATGATCGTAACAGGAACAAGGGACAATCTTTGAAAACAAACAACAAACAAGCAATACAATCTACGGAAGCAAGAGACGATTCGATTGCTACTGAGCAGAACATCATGTCAGCGACAACGTCATTTTACACGTTATCAAAATCGGTCGTGCAGCCGCGGCAGTGTACTTCACCATTTACCATACCAAACTTTGAATCGCCGGCTGTCAGCGCGCACCACAAATCGAAGACAGGGCATTTTGTTGATGAAACAAAGCCGGATCATTTGTCTGAATTGGAAGCCCTTCATATGCTACTGAGCTGTGATTCAGATGATGACACATCAAGTCTTTTAAAGATTGGAACGAACGAATTCGAGCCTTCTGGACTTGCATCCTATTAGACTGCAATGTTTCGGAGTCTTGGAAGCAATATCTTAAAGTAATTCCTACGTGTCGATAATTAAATAAATTTTGCTTGAAAACCTCCAATAAGCTCTGGACACGAAGGAGTGTTTTGACTTGACTGAAACCTGCTTGGTCTCACCTTTTTTAGCAGCAGCAACAAAAGCGAAGGATTTCCATCAAGTTTTGAATGCGGCAGTTGCAGTAGGAAGAGTTGCAGTAAGAAGAGCGTCGCTCTTTGCGGTGGTATTTGCATACAGAGAATCGCTCGCTGAGCACATGGAAAATCTATAGCAAGATCTTGTTTACTTGATAACAACGAGAATAATCACTCGCGACAGACGGAATGAAAAACTGGGAAACCAGTGAAAAAAGAATCTACACCCGGATAAAATTGCAGAAGCATTTAATTCGTCTTGGTCTTCTTGAGCAAATCAGAGGAAGCCAAGGCCGCATCAATTGCCGACGGATTGCCGGCATAGGTTGTTGTTCGCTTCTCTGCCTGTCGATTTGTGTAGTAATAGTTCTTGGTACAATAACCCAGAACTCGAAGCAAAATGATCAACCACATGAATTTAGAAAATCCTTTGCTAGCCAGCTCTGGCAATGTTGAGGCGTCGGTAGAACTCAACGGAGAAAGCTGCATTTCAGACCAAGGCGTGGCAGAATTCCATTTGAAGATTCCCTTTTTGCCTCTCAAATTAGCCATGCCATGAACGATAACAGCGGGGGCCAGCACCCACAGCATGGACATGTTGGCGCCAAGGACATCACGCTTGGCTAGTCGGAGTGCTGTCATGGTACCGCACAGTTCCTGAATAGGAAAGATGCCACGGCAAATGGCGTAGAAACTCTTGTCGGCGTGTTGAGGCTTTGTGTACGTCAAAACTCGTCGTCCAGTGTCAGCAAGCTTGAGACCGATACTGACAGCTAACATTTGCACGACATATTTGTTCACATTGGTTATTTCCTTTTCCCCAGGACGCGGAGCAATCTTTTCACGTTTCCACTTTGAATTTTTCTTTCTGTCATTGTTGCTGCCGCTGCCGCCGCCGCTGCTGCTGTTTTTAAGTGACTTTGTTTTTGTCCTCGCCCAATGATATGTTTTGGGCAATCGCGTCGTCCACTGCAAAATTTTAAGCTTGACATACTCTTCTACCAATGGACAAGCAACGCAACTCGTCAATACATCGGCCATCATGACAGTGATGCGCTGAGGTCGGTACTTGATGTCTCGGAGAACCCACGGCAGGACTACCACTGGGATTTTAGGCACCAAGTCAAAAATTTCCGGCTCAAAGCATAAAAAGACAGAGAGTCTCACCAACGTTGTCCAAAATATCTCCAATCCAAAGCATAGAATATATCCCAAAGTAAAGGATGTATACAAGGAATGAATGACATGGTTTAGATCATTGTGCGCCACGTCAAAGACAGAAAAGAAATAGATAAAAGGAGCAATCATAGTCAAAGCCAAGATGCGAATATTGTTGTAAAATAAACGATTGTACTCGATTTGTGGCAGAGTCCGCGGTGAAACGGAAGCATAACAAGCCATGGCAGCCGTAAATAGCATTAGCGACAGTTTCTGCACCGAATCAAAGTTGACGCGAGAGAATGCTTCCGCTAATGATCGACACTGTTGTTGCGTGGCAATAGTGACATCATATTGACTGGTTGCGGATGGTTGCTGCTGCTGCTGCTGCTGTTGGTGTTGGTGTTGTAGAGACAAAGAAGGCACATGAGGTGGTGCAAGTTCTTGGGGACCATGATGGTCCACTATATTCGTTTTTTTCAATTTGTTGGTTTTTGTGTTCGTCGGTGGCAATTGTGTGAATGCTTGCGGTGGAGCAGGACCGTTACGAGGTGATGGTGCATATCCCATGGCAGCAGCATACGCTGCATAGTGTTGCTGCGCGGCATAGTACTGTTGCTGTTGTAGGTTTGGGTTGCCTGGAGCATCGTTGTTGTAAGGAGGCGGATAAGAATATGGATTGCCATAGCGAGTGTTGAGTGGCGGTGCTATGGCTCCCTGATAATCATAGGGAACTTGTGGGTACGCCTCTTGTGAATAGGCTGGAATGCTATATTGGTGTGGTGGAAGAGGTGGCGGTGGCGGGAACGGGGGGTATCCTGTTGCAGGATCTGGTCGCAGTACTTGCTGCGGTCGTGGTGGAGGAAGATGTGGAGGTGGGTTCTCTCCACGCATGTGTCCATGTGCAATGTACTCTTCACCTTCGTCAGATTCACCCTCAGTATCACTTAAATACACAGGTAAATTAGGAAGCGTATATTCGACTCCATCTTCCGTATCCGACTGCTCGGACTCGTCTGGTTTACTCGTAGGAGGGTGAAGATGCCGTTTCTGCTGTTGCTTGTACTTTTTTCGGTCCTTGCTAGTCCATAAGGGATACTGGTTAGCTACTTGATTATTATTAGTTTTGGACTCTACTTGTTGTTGTTGCTGCTGCTGTTGCAGATTATGTGGAAGAGGCTCATTGAATGGATAATGACCTGCCTGCTCCTTAAAATAAGTATTGTCCACGACGGGATAAGGATCGGCTGCACCCACTATGTCGGGCAGTGGGGGCGGATTGGACAAATCATTCAAGTCTTGTTGTACAACAGGTTCTTCGTATTGAAACTGCTGAAGTTGCTGCTGCTGTTGATGTTGATGCTGCTGTTGCTGCCGTTGACGAGAGGTCATGTAGTCAGTTTCGTCGAGCATTTGCTGTAGCTTCTCTAATGTCTCCAAGGGCTTCGATGGTGCCAGAATGGCATTTGCCGGTTGTGCTTTGTGCACTGATGATCTAGTTCCGCCAAAGGACATCCAGCCACCAGGATCGGAATCGCTATCGCTACCATCCAAATTATCTGCTCGCTCCTCGCCTCCCGAGCTGCTGTCATCGTCGTCATCTTCCAGCGCCCAGAAGGACGGTTGAGGAGGCCGTGGAGGACCTGCTAGAGTATCGGGAGCCAAAGCAAAAGGAGGTGGTGTCGTTGCATGTTTTCCACCAGTATTACTACTGCTTCCTTCCAGTAAAATTGACTGGATAAACAGTATCATACTCTTTAGTAGCAGGTGTCGCCTCCAGTGTGCTTTAGGGGGAGCTCTTGAAAAAAATGGTCTCCTTCGTTTCGATGGACGCAAATTTGATTTAATTTCTTCTCTCATACTGCTGATGCCGGTGCTATCTGAATGGATAAAATTGAATATCTTTCAGGCGCTAGACTAGACTACCGTATTTGTCTTTTATTGTTGGGCTTGCGAAACAATGATATTGGATATTGTATCTCCTGCGAATGAAGCCCTCTGGAGCTCCCCTGTACCGTGACTGTAGCTCATGACTCACAGTAGAAACGTATTATGTATTATCCGGGAGGCAACGTAATAAGAAACTTCACACTGTGCGGTATTCACAGTCCTCACCTACTAGCCTACTAAGTACTGTAGCTACTACTCTAAATCTAGATAGTAGTCTACTACTAGCTACTACTACTACTAGCTAGTAGTAGTACTACTGTAGTACTACTAGTAGTAATGATAGCTACTACTAGTACTACTACTACTAATCACTCTACTACTACCAGGTAGCTACTACTAGCTAGTAGGTCTACTACGAGTACCTGGTACAATACAAATGCAATATAACCTTCTCCTTAAAAATAGAATACGGGACTTGAAGACTCCCCCACCAAGACACGAAATCCCAACGTTGCATACAGGAACAAAATCCAGTACCAGGTGACTGCAAAGCCGCGTCCGTTCGTTCGCTTTTTACTTGGTGGTTACCAGTATCATTAGGAGCAGTGAAAAAAATACTAGACTAGCTAGTAGGTAGATTGTTAACGAAGAAAGAAGATAATCTAGTCTACTGTAAATAACTATTTATTTATTTTCTTCAGTACGTACAGCAAAAAAATTAGAACAAAACGATAACGAACCAAGCAACTCAAAAGGATATTAATAATCGTTGTTGCATGAAGTGCGTCGAGGTTGAACGAGCAGAAGATGCGAAGCATTTTCGAACCTTGATTGCCCATACCGAACCCAAGCGACCTGTCATCTATTCCATGACAAAAGAAGAAAAGAAACGCTTCGTGGCTCACGACAAATGGGATCGAGAGTTTTTTGCCAAGCGATCCGGAGAGGCTCACTATCGAAACACAAGAAACCCCACCTTTTTCAATATTCCCAGCGATTCTGTCTGGGATATTGCCCATTTCTTCGTACTGAGAACATGCTCCTGGGCAGAATTTGTGGACAAAATTCAGAATAAAAAAGAACATGTCCTCATTTCCGGCATTGATGCTCATTTACGAACCATGGGAAATAGTGTGGTGGACAAATGGAAGGATTGTTGGATAGATATCCAACCCGGCCTAGATGAATTTGTTCCCGGAGGAACCAAATCAGACGATATAGATATTGTAGGTCTGTGGTTATCTGGGTCAGGTATTTCGTGTCAAACACATTGGGATATCATCGGTGATCACAATCTACTCTTTCAGATTAAAGGGAAAAAACGATTTTTACTATGGGAGCCAATGGATGGGCAGGAACATTTGTACCCTGTGCCCTTTCGATTTTGGCATACATCCAGAATTCCAGATCCCTACAATGTTGATCTTCAGCAGTTTCCTTTGTATAGGCATGCAAAAACCTTTGCAACCGAAATGAAAGAAGGCGACATACTTTACGTTCCTGCACGATGGTGGCACCATGTCACCCATGACGGAGATTTTAATATGAACATTGCATGTTGGTACGCGTCTCAATATCGATTGAGAAAACCTCATCCTATCAAGACCTGGTGCGTCCCTCGTCCTATCAGCGGATTCTTCCTACTTTTAAAAGTGGTCGTTGCAGTGCTCCTCGCAATGTTTTTGATGTTCAAACAAAAGCTACTGTGACTTGGGTTGCAATCATAATACTCGAACTTGGGTGCACTGACTACAATATAACTACGCAGTTTTTTTACATGAATATCCTGAGGCAGCTGATGACTGGCTCTTGCTCTCAAGTGCCCGAGCCTGCAGGCGCTATCTAGAGATAAACAGTGGTAACCTGTACAAAATTGATTGAATAGCTTGCATGCTACCAGCGACTCCTTCACGTGTTTCTCTCTGGTTCATCATACAGAGAAGTGAAAACTCTGGCTTTGGACAAATATCGACACAAAGCGGTTGTGGAACTGTAGGCATAGGAGTCACAATAAAATCCACCTTTCATGAATGGATCATTTAGATACTGAGCTACTAGGTACCAATAACCCCGTTTGGGGGGGCTACCGTGGTACTAGTAGATTGTTGTCCGTCGTCTTTTCCGTGCTCCCTCTTCTGTAGGTTGCTACAGGTAATTCCAGAACCAGGTACCAGGTGGTGGTAATACCTGGTACGCAGGAACCAGTGAATAAGAATGGACTCCTGTTCGCCTAAAGTCCTCGGCTGTAAATATAGCAATAATGATAACGTATTAAAAGTGTTGAAGCACTATGAGAAGGCTTTCATTCAATGAACGTAGCGGCTGTGAGAAATTCGCCAAGACTTGTGCATCCAGGACGTCAACATCCAAGTACTAGTAGTACTATTGGTAGGTACCAGGGTATGGTACACTTAATATGAGAAGGAACAACGCAGCAGAAGAATAAAAGAGACGAAGAATGAAAGTAGGATTCCTGGTATCAGCCTTCTGTAAATCTCACGTTCAAATGCGATTGAAAGATCTGTTAATACCTGGTAGATCAATGGCTTTTCTTTTCACTTGGGACTGGATCTATGCTCTACCGTACCTGGTACTGATACCTGGAGGCATTCATTGTTGGTCAAAATGACTTCATTTGAAAACTCCATGCAGTTTTGCTGTTTCCCGGATTTGAGAAGGATTTATTTATTTAACGAACCGAAACCTTAACGCGTCTGCGAAATTTATTTTTGATAATCAGAAGGCATCCAGTTGAATCCAGCTAACATATTTCTACGCATTCCTCTTTGCCTTCAGCTCATTAATTTAGAAAGAGTGGGGTGGTTAAAAGTTAAAACTAAGATTTTTTAATCGAAAACAGATATGAACATCAACAATCAGATTTTCATTCAATACAATAAAATCATGGACACCTTTGTCACGACAAGCAATCAAAGCAGCAGAGCCACAAAGGGACAGGCCAGCTGCCCTGCAAATACGTTAAACAGCGGCGTTAGCAGCAGCAGTAGCAACAGCAACAGCAGTTCCAACATCCGAATTAATGTTCCAAAGTGCATCGACAAATCCAAAAAACCGTTACCAGTTAACTTTGAACCTTCCGATTATTCCATTATCTGTGGCAACAAGCGCCAATACTTTAACAGTCCCGGAAACCGCCGTCTTCGTGTGCTGGTTCAGAGCCACATTCAAGAGTACTGCCATGCTGTGGGAAAAGTCGAGAAATCATCCATCGTTACCAAGGTCATGAACATCATCCGAGAAGCTTGCCCTGTCGGATCTTTTGTGACGTTTGAAAACGGCCGTTGGTGGTCTGTAAGCGAAAGAACCAGTAGGGAGAAGGTCGGCTCTTACTTTCGTGACTGTCTTGGTGGCAAGTACCGCAGCAGCGCTCAGAACAAAATTGCCAAACGAAAATCCAAGCGAATGGAAAAGAAACAATTGGAAGCACTGCCCGATACCGTTGCCAGCCTCTACGAACAGCAAATGAAATTGGATCGTCAATTTCGCTCATTGGATTTGCCAGCAACAAGACCACGAAGTGAAAACGTTGATTGCTCTAGTAGTAGTAGTGTCAGCTCAGGAAACAGCGCCACTTTTTATGATGTCGATGATTTGACGAATGTACCTCTTTTGGATTTCTAGAAATGAACTGAGAAGGCACCTCCCAGTATTATAAAATTCTAACGAAAGATATCATCCTCAAAAAGAAATTAAAATATTAAATTCTCGGAGTGCCTACAGAGTATCCTCTAGTAGCTACCAGTTATCTCTTGACTGGAATTTTGCTGTGACTGGTTCAAAAAGTGAGGCAAAAAAGGACGCATTTTCTTTGAATTGTTCTCTACCATAGTACGACCACTTGCTACAGTAATACTGTAGCTACTACTAGGGATAGAGTGTTACCGATAAATATATTTTTATCGCGCTTTCTACGGTATGTTTTTCCGTTCCAGTCTTGATCAATTTATGCTTGTTTCCTCACTTGTTGTCTCGTTTTGGGTATGCGTGTTTCGTTGATTTAGTTCAAAGTACCTACGTCACAGTAATTGGCTCCACCCATTATTGACATACCTGTAATAATTGAATTATCTATTGAGGTAGTATTCAGCATTCAGCTTTTCGTCATTCCTCCTGATTGGGCTATTATGGTAAGGCACAACATCACTCAGCTAATAAACAGATAATATTATGCACGTGCTGTTCTGAATACAATGTTAGGCCAGGCAGCAAATTTCCATAATTCTAAAATTCTCCAGCAGAAGCTTTTCGTCATCTTCAACCTTCTTGTGCTACAAAGCACAACATCACTCAACTAATATAAACGCATGTATTATACTCTGTTATGAAAACAAATAATGTTAAGCGCATCCAGCAATTTTCCATGATTCTAAAATTCTCCAGTCAGAAAGCTCCACAACTCTAAATCAAGAATAGTAAAGGTTTCTTCTGTTAGTGCTTTGTTTCCAAAGGTATCACAGACGCCGGTACTCCCCCGTTGGAATTCATGTTGCACGCACAATCCAAAGGATCCGTCGTCACCGCCGCCTCCGAACGCCATCATTCTACGCCCTTCGTCGCAGTATTGAATATAGCGGTTTATTCCCGTGTACTTGAAAACTTGAATCGGAGGTGACAATAGTTCGTCAGCTTCGTCTTCATCATACGCATCCACCAATGAATTGCGTATTCTTTGTAAATGCGGCAGTGTTTCGGGCGCATGCTGTTCACTGGGGTCAGTATTATTACCTTTGGTTGCAGCTACTGCTAAATTTGAATTTTCTCCATTTTCAAAAGTAAATAGGCAAGTCTCATTGTTCCCATAATAGGAATTTCGACGTGCCATTTCTTTGTTCCATGCCTCGCCCGCAAATCCCCCCACAATGGCACCCCGAGATGTTCGAATGACCATTAACGTCTTAGCATAACCTTGGGCTCTGTGGAGGCAAACATCAAACGAGTCTCCATCACGAGCTAACGAATACAAGCGTTTCCATTTGCAGGAGGCAATATTTTTGGGCAAAACATGGCGGGCAATCTGCTGTTTCTGCTGTGGAGTTAGTATATTACCGACAGTAGTACCTGTGGTGGGTTCCGCTACACACCTGACAAGAGGAATCCACGACACGGAAGCTTCATCATCTTCAGAATCAATTTTCTTGTCGCTAGGCTCCACTTTATTATTACACCTATCTTCAAAAGTATTTCCGCTGCCTTCCGGTAAGACTTGCTCGAAAGTAGCCCGCGCGGGAGATAGAGCCTTTGCTAGATGCATACTGTTAGTTGTCGTGGAGGATGTCTCTTGGCAAAAGTAGCCAAAAGATATAGGCGGTACATAGTCCCCCTGCTCCTCATTATTATTTTCATCGGTAATGTCCACAAGGTCGCGATCATACGTGTTAAGCGCCGTGATGACCTCGTTCGCTCTGCAGTTGTAAAACAAAGGTGTAAATGATGCAGAGGTTGTAGCTGATTCACCCTTAGTTGAATTGGGAAGTATAGACTCTAGACCAGATGAAGTGGAAGTGGAGACATGCTTGCCTGCTAAGGGATCCACGGCAGACTTACCCCTGGCATTCTCTGAAGCGCACGCAAAAGAAAGAGATGAGGAGTACGAAACAACTTGCAGTTGCTCCGTTTGATTTCCCTCCAACGTAATTTTGGGGTTGCTGGAAGCTGACTTACTGCCACGGTGAGCAGGTGGGCCTGCGGAATGCGAAGATTGCCACGAAGCCGCGGGTGTGCAATTCTTTGCGTCTAGGCTCTCTTCCGAGTCTTGGGGCAACTCTACCGACTGGCACTGTTGTTGTTTCTTTTGTATTTGGCGGTTATGATCGCGAGTCATTCTATAGCGCTCGTTTCGTTTGAAATGAACTTTGGCCAGTGCCGATGCCAGCATACCGACCGAGAAGGCATCAAACTCGTCGTAGTCGTTGTTGCACTGGGGGGTCCTTGGAAGCATCCCGGCTAGTGTCTGTGTTGCACCAGCAAAAGGTACAGGGTTGTGCCCTATTTGCTTAACACTAGGTTTGTTGGAATGTCCAGAATTACCATTGGTGCAGCTCCTCTCCCCCAATATCTGTCGCTGGTCATCGCTTGGGACGTAGGTAGACGGCATCTTCGACTCCTGCTGGGTTCCAGTTCCAGTTCCAGGACGGGGCGATGGCACTGGATCTTGAAAAGTAGACAGCATGGACATTTTTGATATTGGATAGTGAACTTCTTTGCGTGCTGTGTGACCGAGATGAAGTTATGCTCTACTGGTATCACATCAAAATCTGTATGGTATTTTGAGTAGGTAAAAGTGGATTTCCTTCGTGTCAGAGCAAATTGACCTTTTAAAAGAAATTTTCGATGATTCTATTCTCTGCAGAGTTTCAGTGTTATTTTTCTTCGCCTTTCGAGGCCTGCATGCATTAGGTTCCACGTGACAGAGCCTCTTAAGACCTACTTCTACTATTACTGCGGCTATGATATTGTTGTGACACAACACTCGCTCAAATATTTTTTAGAATGAGAAAGTGAGAACAGTCAGTCTTGCCGGCTGCTTGGCGATGACGGGGATTTCTCCCACCCAGGCTGTGAATATTTTCAATCCCAACGAGTACTTTTGGCGGGTCAAAAATTAACACAAGATTTTCAGCAGTGGACAAACGTTTACCAAAGTAGTAGTAACGCGTCTAATTATTTGGTCGTAAACGGCTGGACGGCCCCAATTTAACTCCAAATGCTTGGAAGCTCTCTCAATAGACCATAGTGAGATACAAATGGGTCCATTTGTGCACGACTGCTCTTGCTAGTATTTTGGCTGTCGTTGATACTGTTGTTGTTGTTGTTGTTGCTAGCGGAACTCAATACTCGACAGAGTACATCTACCAATTGTTCCCTGGTCGTTTCTGGGTCTCGCGCTCGAGCCCGTCCGTATCGATTAAGCTGCAACCAATAGTTCATTTTTTGAAATTTCGCTTGGACAGCGTCGTGGTAGTCCACAGGATTGTCTGTATGGTCGATGTTGTTGTCATTGCCACGACCCTCATCATCCGTAGTTGTGCCGGTAATATCTTCGTGACGTATCACCCAAAGCTGCGTAGGAATATCGGTCAAGGTACAGTTGTGATGTTGTAAAGTTTCCAACAAGGGTTCTATTTTCGACAATGTCAGTTCGGGAATCCCTGTAAAGGCCAATCGTTGGAGCGATGGTGCATGATGTTGATCCCTGAGTGCAGCATGGCAAAATTGCTTCAAATCGAATTGTCGATGCGGTGCCCGCGCCGAACCTTGCTTTTCCTTACAGGCAAAAAATAATCGTTGAAGTCGACTAGTCGGTCGCCGCACCAATTGGACCAAACTGGCGGTAAAATCGAATCTGTTGTGGTGCTGCTCCTGACGCTGTTGATTTGATTCGTTGTGTCGTAGAAGGTCGCAATGGCCGGTTTCCATGCTGTCGTTAGACTCAACGGCACGCTTACTGTGTAAATTTTCTGGATTGACCCGACTCGAGTGAGGCGGACGCATTTCTTCGTCAACCTTTTCTTCTTGGTATTGAATCCACATTGTTAAATCGATCAAACAAGGCAGTTGGGATAGCTTGGTCATTATGCCCTGCAATGCCATTGGAGCAATCTCGGTAGTTCCCAAAACTATGAGTTGCAGATGTGGACTGGGTCGCCATTGTGGCTCGTCAGTGTTGCTATGTTCGCCGTCGTCATTATTCCAAGCACATGTCATGCGCAGGCTTTGCAGTTTCAAGGTTGTAAGCGCCACGGGGTGACTCAATAATTGACAGATAATGTGGCTACTGGGAATAGTAAATTCTTGCAAAGTCAAGCTGACAAGTGTCGTCGCGGATTGTGGCGCACGGCAAAGTAAGCCCTTGGCAATGTAATGCAAGAATGGTCGACCATTGTCCCCCTGATCCCCGTCATTTGTAATGGTTGTCGTTCTTGCGCCCGTTGAAGCAGCTGCAGCTACTGCTGCAGTAGACAAAGAAGCCGCCGCTGCAGTAATTTCTAAGGTTTGGAGTGTAGTATTGTTGGCTAAAAAGCACGCCAAAAATCCCACCACATTCTGCTTTTGTGTGGAGGAAGATTGTCGTCATTATGGCTTCGTACGGACGTTAGTTCCGGCACGGGCAAGGCGGTCGGCAAACCTTTGATGCACAAATGGGTGACAGACCCATTGATTTCTAATCCACTTAGCAACTTTTTCCAAGCCTCAGGCGTTACTACTTTCTGGTAAATTTGCGTTCGGTGACGGTGACTGGTGTCGCCTAACAAGAGTTCAAGTTTCTGAACCTTGGATAAGACGGGCACCAAGAGCATAGCGTGTTCATGATCAAACAGGGCTTGGTCTTTGACAAAAGAAGTAGTGGCGTGACCGTCATCTTCTTCCACTTGCTCTATGTCGGCCAACAGAGCTGCATTGGATAGATCTAATTGGAACATTCTCCAGTGTGGTTTTAGATGCCGTTTTTCATCATCATTATTGATGCCTTTCTGCTGTGGCTGGGCACTGAAGCGTAGAAACTGCTCGGCGAAATAAGCTTGAATATCTGTAGTCTGATGGGTGTAAATAGCCCATTCCAGAGGTGTCCAGGAAAATCTATTTGTGTGGGAGGCAGAGGTATTCGAACCAAGATGTACGTTGGTTTCGCTGTGAGCATCGGTCGCACTAGCAGTAAAAGTTGCAAAGCACTTTGGTCCGGCTTGCCACAGTTGTTGAAAGGTAGAAAGGCCAGGCCAGTATTTCTGGGGGACGATTAAATACCGGGACGGGAGTTTTGCTTGAAAAGCCATGTGGAGAGGCCACTGGCCTCCTCCATGGACGGGCATGCGACTGCAATCGTGACGATGAAATAATGGATCGGGAAATGCATCAATCAAAAATTGCATAACATCAGACGTCGTCCCGTAGCGACACGCCCAATGCAAGGGCAATCCACGAAAGTGACCTTCATGCAATACGAGTTCCTGTTGGAGGGCCAGTGGAAACAATTGATAAGCTTGCTTCAAAACTTGGACGGAAGCTCGTGCCAAAAACAACAAATGCAAGATGCAAGGGCCAGACTTGGACGTAAATAAACATGCCGTTTTCATCGTAGCGTTGAAAGGATTTGGCGGCCAGCATTGGATCGTGCTGGACACTTGTGATGACTAGGTCGATGAAGAGATGCTGCTGTTCTGGGGAAGATGCCATTAACCAACGCTGCCACAGCTCTTCAACTGATTTGACTATGTCTTGATCAATGGATTCCATCGTTCAATAAACAGCTATTGGATGCGAGTAGTCTAGTGTATAAAAAAAAATCCACGGTTTCACACATTACTACTCCGTAGCTTTAGCAGCGCTCATATTGTTTGATCATAAAAAGGATAGCGTATCCACTCAAGAGAATTCCTGGTAGAATAGATGCAAGTCGTATGGTGTCATCAGATTTTTTTTTCTCCCCATCCATTTAGTAATTCTCTTCGAATACTTCTACTAGAGACTAGTACTTAGTATTACCTGCTAATAGTGGTATTAGAGGTTACTCGGCAAACACAGACTTTCTCTGGCCACCGGATATTGAGGGGCAAAGATAGGCGACGGGTTAATAATAGGAAAACAGTGTTGGTCAAGCGAACGCTACCGCGTTCTCTCGACTATGCCAGCTCTCTAGGGCTACGTTTGGCTAGGTAGGGTGGTTTGGAGAAACTCGGCAATTTACTAGGGCCGACCTTTTCTCCGT
>Ga0210025_1000972_pt1 | contig 33222 bp, 37 predicted proteins | sample CryGeyme20150102_FD_183989 | JGI IMG/M metagenome (GOLD analysis project Ga0210025, IMG submission 183989) | Groundwater microbial communities from Crystal Geyser aquifers in Utah, USA - Crystal Geyser metaG 2015-0102 (SPAdes) (version 2) | ecosystem: Environmental > Aquatic > Deep subsurface >... | reverse complement strand
GCGACCGTGCGGTGGTTTTGCTGCTGGCTGTCTACGGACTGCGGCGCGGCGAGGTGGCGCGGCTCCGTCTGGAGGATTTGGACTGGAACGGCGAGATCCTTCATGTCACGCGGCCAAAGCAACGTTGCACCCAGCAATACCCGCTGGTGGCAAGCGTCGGAACCGCGATCCTGCGCTACCTGAAGGAAGCACGTCCGCGAAGCGCCCATCGCGAACTATTCCTCACGGTCGAAGCGCCGGTCCGTCCACTGTCACCCGCACGCGTGAGCGGCATTGTCCGCGACCGTCTCGCGATGCTTGGTATTGATGTCCCGCGACGCGGCGCCCATTGCTTAAGGCACGCCAACGCCCGGCATTTGCTCGACGCTGGTTTTGTCCTGAAGGAAATCGGCGATCATCTAGGTCATCGCAGCGCTTCGTCGACGAGAATCTATGCGAAGGTTGATCTGACAGGACTGCGGCGGGTGGCCGAAATCGATTTAGGGGGGCTGCTATGAAACTCTCCGAACTTGTTGCCCAATACGTGAGCCACAAGCGAGCGCTGGGCATGCGCTTTGACTCTGAGGCGGCAACGCTTGCCGCATTCTGCCGTCGCCTTGATGGCAACATTGACGTGATATCCGTCACGGTTGAACAAGTGCAGGACTTCCTGACTGGCAATAGGCCGCTGACCAACCATTGGGGTAAAAGAAAGTCGGTACTTGACTGCTTGTTTCGCTTCGCCCTCTCGCGTGGTCATATCACGGTTTCTCCGCTTCCGCGCTACTGTCCAAAATTGCCGCCGCCTCTGACGCCTTATATCTATTCGAAGGAAGAACTGAAGCGCCTGCTCGATGCTGTGCCGGCGGCCTGCAATTCCCGCGTCACGCTGGAGGCATATGTATTGCGCGCACTCATCCTGATCTTGTACGGCGCGTGCCTTCGGCATGGCGAGGCCTTACGGCTGACCATGCAAGACGTTGATCTCGACGGCGCCGTTCTGCATGTCCGGGAGAGCAAATTCTACAAGTCGAGGCTGATCCCGCTGGGAGCAGACCTGAACGGCGCGATGGAACGATACATCCGGCAACGCAACCAGGCATTCGGCAACGAGCCCGATGCGCCATTTTTTTGCTTCCGCGATGGTCGTCCATTAAACCAATCGGCTGTCCGACGCGCGTTTCAGCGGCAGCGCATCCTGGCAAATGTCCGGCGCGAGGGTGGCCCAGCCTGCCAGCCTCGATTGCATGACCTTCGCCATTCGGGGACGGTGCACCGGCTGATCGCCTGGTATCGCAGCGGCGCGGATTTGCAGCTGCTATTGCCGCAGCTCTCCACCTATCTTGGCCACATCGATCTGGCGGCTACCCAGCGTTACCTAACACTGACGCCCGATCTGTTAAACGAAGCGAGCAAGCGTTTCGAATCTTACGCATTGGAGAAACATCATGAATAAATCATCCATGCTGGGTCCCTGGATCCGGCGATTCTTGATCGAACATCTGGTGGCCGAACGCAACCTTGCCATCAATACCCAGAAAAGCTACCGCGACATGCTCATCCTGTTGCTGCCCTATCTGGCCATCAAGGTCGACAAGCGGATCGACCGTCTGACGGTGGACGATCTCTCCCCGGAAATGGTGCGTCTGTTTCTGACGCACATGGAAGAACAACGGCACTGCGCGGTCAGCACACGCAACCAGCGGCTCGGCGGTATTCATGCCCTTGCCCGTTTCATCGGCGAGCATGCACCGGAATACATCGACTGGTGGGCGCAAATCCACTTGATTCCCATCAAGAGAACCAGCCAACCGCAGATCAGCTATCTCAACAAGCCGGAAATGGACGCTCTCCTCGCCGCATCCGACGTGCCTACTGCGCAAGGGCGCCGAGAACATGCGTTGCTATTGTTCATGTTTAACTCCGGCGCGCGCGCAAGCGAAGCGGCTCAGCTCAAGATCGGCGACGTCGACTGGCACACGCGATCGGTCAGCATTACCGGCAAGGGGAACAAACAACGCCGCTGCCCGCTCTGGCAATCCACGCTCGACGAGTTGCGCTCGCAAACCGAAGGACGGACCACACTTGAACCAGTGTTCCTCAACCGGTTTCGCCAGACTATGACGCGCTCCGGCATCCATGCGCTGGTAAAGCGCTGCGCTGCCCGCGCTTGCACCATGGTGCCGTCAATGGCAGGTAAGAACGTGCATCCGCACGTCATACGCCACACGACTGCCTCGCTGCTGCTCCAGGCCGGAGTCGACATCAACACGATACGCGGCTGGCTTGGACACGTTTCGCTGACGACGACCAATATCTACGCCGAGATCAATCTGGAAACAAAGGCGCGGGCGTTGGCGGCGTGTGAAGTGGAAAGCGATACGGGAGGACAAAAGCATTGGCGCGACCAGCCTGACCTGATGGCCTTCCTCCGCACCTTGTAGCCAAATATTATGTGCTGTTCGATTTCCACAATGACGCTGTCTTGGCCATGATTGCTATCGAACAGCACATATTTTTGGCCACAACATATTCGTTTCCCCGTGCCACCGCCACCGGACGTGGTTCATAACGATAGCGGCCGGCAAACTCCAGCAGCGTGGGATGGAAACGGATGGCATCGCCCTGACGTTCGAGTACGGCACTCTTGAGGTTGTCGTAGAGAAGCACTCTCGGCAATCCACCCCACGCCTCGAAAGCGCCGACATGGCCGCGTAAAAAACTCTCCATCCTCGCATCGAGAAAGAAGCGCAGGAAGATGCGCCTTGACCAGGACAGCACCATGACGAAGGCCATCAGCGGGCGACGCGCACGGCCAATGGTGAGATGGCCAAAGTGCCCCCAGTCAACTTGGGCTTGTTCACCGGGCAGCGTCACTAATCGTAAATATGCCTCAGCCTGTGGACGGGGACGATGGTGGCTGATCAGATGCCGGAAGTGATCAGCGCTTCCCGTATAGCCGCGTTCCCGGACCATGACGTAGAGCCGGCTGGCGGTGAGGCTGGGGAATTTCTCCAACGTCTGACGAATAAAGGGTAGGTAGGGATCAATACGGGAAATACGGATCTTGCCGATGCGCGGCAAGCCCGCTTGGCGCAGAACGCGTTCGACACTGCTGTGATGGATGTGTAACTGACGCGCAATGGTGCCGTTGCGCCATTTCTCAACGTGATAATAACGAAGTATTTTGGCTTCAATTTCAGGGGCCAGGGCCATGGTGTAATTCTTTCCGGTCAGATAAGCGTAATGGGCGACGTATCCGACATTGCAGAAAGCGATGACGTATGAGTTGCGTCTGTAACTGGCCGCAGAAATGGCAGTGCCAGGGCAAATGACATGGCTGTGCAGGCAACGTCGGAATGGCTGGCAGTAAATCATCCGATGGGATAAGTGGGGAACCGTGATGCGTCACTTTTGTTTGACGATCACGATAGCGGCGCTGGCGTGCGGCATGGCTGAGGCGACCCGCCAGGCTCAATTGATAGCGTTGACCTGCGCTTTGCAGGGATTGGGTTCGTGCCAGCTTGGCACAGTCACCGGCGCAGTAGCGCTGCCCACGGTCGCAATGACTGCAGATCAATACTGCTGTGCGGCAACGGGCGCATAGGTAGTGTCGTGCTGGCGGTTCCATCGGCAATAAAAAACCGACGATGGCTCGACAGAATCAGGTAACTCGTGAAATACTTCGATTGCAACGTCACCCGTCTGGGCGAGCGGGGCGCGACATCGGGGTGGACTGGCTGGTTTGTGCCGGTGTCGCGCCTGCATCTAGCCGAAGGCAGACCTCTTTTTACCGCATCTACCTTATCTGTACCAGCGCATTAGTTCGCAACACGTTTTGCCACATCAACACCATCCATAAAAACGGCTCTCGGCTGCCGGCTTAGCATAGTTCGGCTTTGCGCCCAGATTTACGCGGATTTCAATCGCCGTTCACAGTGTTTGGGGCGCGGATAGATATTGCCCCCTATCTGGCGGATGCATCATCCAAAGTTGGCCACATTGTTGGCGCGCAACTTCAAGAGTCGCTCAGAAAAGAAGATTCCGACATCGACACGATTGTGTTGGTTGGAGGAGGAGCTCCGTTCTACGAAGCGGCAATCAAGGCAGCTTTTCATCAGGTTCCGGTAACAGTTGCCCATGATTCTGTATTCGCGAATGCGCGAGGGTTCTGGCGTGGAGGTGCTGCCTGAAATGCGCATCACCATCAACTATTTCGAAGGGTATCCGGAATTGCAGGCCGACTTGTCTGCTTTTCCGCTGCGCGCCAGAGCGGAACGGATGCGGATGCTTGCCTCGCATGGTTTGTCTGCTCTGAATGGCGGGAGGGTAATAAGCAAAGCTCCTGCTGCTACCCATGTTCAAGAGTCCACTCCAGATGCCAGTCGGCCAGCCGCTCTCGGCAGTCCGTCCGGGATCGCGAAAAGAATATTCGATCAGGTCTGATGCATGGAGGGGCTTCTGACAGTTGGGGCAGGAGACCGTTGATTATGCGGATCTGTCATTCGGAGCCAAAGGGTATCCGGAGAGGAAAAATGATGGAAATACTTGAGTGGGCAGGCTGTGCCACCGGGCTGTGTGGGGCGGCATTGTTGGCGTTGAACAATCACTACTCCGGATGGTGATTTGTCTTGTTTCTGGTATCGAATGTCGCGTGGATATTTTTTGGGCTGCTCTCCCACGCAGCCGGCATGGTCGTGATGCAAGTTGGCTTTACCGCAACCAGCTTGATGGGGATTTGGACGTGACACTAGTCGTGGCGCGCAATAAATAGCTCCGCGCGCCCTGCGCCTATCCCCGCAGCAAGACTGCAGGGTATTACGGCGCAGAAAACCAAAAACGGCGCGCTTCGCTCAAAGTCAAAACCACAAGGCCCTCCAAGTTGAGCCACATCCTCTGCGCGCATGATCTCGTAGGTCTCGCGATGCTTGATTACGCCGTCCTGATGTATGCTGGACTCGTGCGCAAACGCATTCGCACCGACGATCGCCTTGTTCGGTTGCACCGGATAGCCGGTGATGCTGGAAACCAGCTTGGAAGTCGGCACGATCTGCGTGGTGTCAATGCGCGTATCCAGGTTGAATATATCGCGACGGGTTTTCACCGCCATCACGACTTCTTCCAGCGAAACATTACCGGCACGTTCGCCCAGACCATTGATGGTGCATTCCACCTGGCGCGCACATCCTCACAGCATGAATATCTTCACGCCAAGCAGTACCGAGCCCTTGAGCAATGCACCGAACTCCGTATCGCGCTCGCCGAAGTTCCTAGTTAGGTAACCGAACAGTGTTACTCGACGTGTTAGGTTTCGTTCGACATAGGCGCGTACTTGTTGGCTGTGATCGTCGGCATTGGCGGTCCACATGCCTTGCCAAAAGAGTTTGCTCTCTTGCGGACTGCTCTGCCAGATAGCCGAAACGTATCGGCGCCCGAGCAGCACTGGCGCTGCACCCAGCGCTTGCCCCAACTGCGCGGCGGCTGCCGCATTTGATGCCAGTTGGATGGTCGCTTGCCGGGCGACGGCAAAGTAGGCTCTCTCCTCATCGCGGTTATAACCGTGTCCATCATAAAGAAATTCACCATACACCGTTTGCCCGTTTTCAAGCGTATATGAACCACCCAACAATGCGGTGGCAGCCCTAGGACTCGGCGCAATAAGACGATAGCTGTCGGGCAGCAGGAATTGAGGTCGGCTTCCTGAACCGGCTTCAGCGTAGAGCAATATAGCGTCGCTGGCGGTCCATTGTCCGTAGGCACCCACAAAGAGCAGATCGGCATCTTTCTTGGCCAGCACTAGGCTGTTTTGCCAGTTGCTGCCTTGACCGTTGAACTTGAGCAAGGTGATGCCGCGAAAATCCGTACTACCGGTTTGGCTGCCACTGAAATTTTCTCCTTGACTACCGCCCGTGTGCCCGTTGCTAAAAACACGAACCACCTGCACCGATGTGTCGTCGCCGCTATAGATCATACTGCCGGCATCAATTCCGGAGAGTTCGCGGAGCGGCTGAGTCTTGCCCGCATCGAAGTAAAATGGATTGGACGGTGAGCGCAGTTGACCTGGACCCCAAGTGAGTAACAATCGCCCTGCGCTGATACTGGTGCGTGAATCGAACCGGAGGCGAGCAAAGGCTTGGCTCAGATATGCGTCATCTCTTGGATTTGGCGCCCCCTCGGTGCGCTGCCCGATCGCAATGCCGCGCATCGTAAAATCGAATTGTTCGCTCCTGCCCTGGATCTGTCCACGCGCCTCGGCCGAAAGTTGGCTGGTCGGTAGCCGGGCGATAACATTGCCGGGGTTGAGCAGGCTGTCGGTCTGCTTTTGCCAACTACTGCCCTGAGCACGGACTTCCAAGGTACCGGAAAGATTCATCGGTGACTCTGCAAGTGCTAGCATCGGCAACAGCAAGCTGAGGATTAAAAGACAGCGAGCGCTCGTTTTCATTGCAGGTTAGCTATGTCGAACTCAGAGCGGTGCACTGCCTCGATTTTGATTTCGCTGTATTCCAGCACTGTCTCGGCATCTGTCAGCGCGTCTGTGATGGTCATCTTGCTAATAAAGGGGATAGCAGTACCCTGAACGCTAATCTTGTTGTCATAGACGAAGTCGGCCTGCTTAAGCCGCTTGCCCGATACCGAGAAGAACTCGGCATGGATGCCAACGTGGCGCCTGACCGTAATCCAGTAGGTGATGCGGTCGTAGGTGGTATTATCCCGGGCCGAAGTAAGGTCCAGCACGTAGCACGGCTCGCCGTTGAAGCTTTCTTCACTCAGGTATTTTGCCTTGTAGTCGTGAGCGTAGTTGGTTGCAGCGATATCGCCGATGGCCGCCTGACCTGTCAGACGTTGCCTCGGCGAAATGGCGACAGGCTTGCGCAAACCGGGCTTGGTGAACCACATGTTGCGCCCGACTTGCAAAATGCGCGAGCCCTTGCTGCGCAGAGGTTCGAGGTACTCGGCCAAGCTGGCATTATCTGCGGCTTTTAAACGCAAGACTGATGGCTCATTATCAATAACAGAACTGCCGGTATTGGTGGCACGTACGTCCCATACCAGCCCGGGCAGGCCTCCGGCCCGGGCTCGATCAGATGCCGCGAGCAAAGCCTGTACATTCGGTTCGGCACGGCTAACTTGAGTCAGCGTCAGGCCAAGTACAAGAGCAATCCACAGTTTAATGAATTTCACAATGAGCGCTCCTAAACATGGCCGAGGGCATCGATAATCGGTTGGTGCGCAGCGCGGTGGGTCGGTAACCAAGCAGCCAAACCACCAAAAATGGCCAGCAACAGTGTAATAATAACCATTATGCTGGGATCGAATCCGATTGTTAGCGGCACCGCAGCCGTCGAATTGGGTGGCACATAGCTAATGTTTGTAGCATTGATGCCCCAGCCCAGCAGCAAAGTCAGCAACAAACCGACGAGGCAACCGGAGACCACCAGTATTACAACTTCGGTCAAAAACAGGCGGATGATGCTGCCACGCTGCATCCCGAGTGCACGCAAGGTGCCTATCTCCCGCGTTCGCTCGACCACGTTCATGCTGATCACGTTGGTGAGCGCCATGGTGCTGGTGACCAAGACGATGGTAAACAGAAAGGCAAAGATCATATTGAGCATGCCCTTGACTTGGCGATAGAACACCGACAGCTCATGCCATGGCTGAACGCCCATTTTAAGGCCTTGAGCGTTGAGAGCAGTTGCGATGCGGGCGGCGATGGCATCTGTCTGGGCAACATCCGGCAGCACCACCGTCAGACGGTCTGCCTGACCCTCGGCATCATACAGAGCACGGGCTTGCGCTAGCGGCATGAACATCATCTTGTCATTGGTGGCGGCGTTGCCAGTGTCAAAAGTATCGACGATATCTTCGTCGATGGCGTTTACCTGCCCGCGCACTGTGCTGCCCAACAGTGAGACATTGTCGCCTTCTTTCAAGCCGAGCAGTGCGGCCAAGCCGCGCGAAACCGTGATGCCCGCAGGCTTGTCGGGATCAAGTGTCCCAGAAGCGTTGGCAAAGCGCCCTCGTAAGGCGCGCATGTCTGCTGGTGCCACGCCCTCGGCAAGAAAGATGGTGCTGATTTGCCCGTTCGATATCATGCCACTCACCGCCAGCCGTGGCGCAAACTTGGCCTCTGGCGATATCTGCCGGATCACCGCTTCGATTTTGCTGGTATTGTCGGCATCGAGCAGGTATTTCTCTGGATGTAAGTGTCCCTCCTGAGCCATTCCAGGTCGGGAGATCGTCAAGTGTCCCAATAACTCGCCATAGACCGCCTGGTTGCGTAGTCCCAGATAGACATCCATCGTATAGCCGGCAAACAGCGCTAAGGCAGTAAAGCCGAAGGCGATGGACATAAGCGTCACCACACTGCGACGTGCATTTCGCTTTAAGTTGCGGGCAGCAAAACGCATAGTGTGGCGAATTTCCACTAGGGTGCCAACGGAATTCATGCATGGTTCTCCCTGTCATCGATAATCTGACCATCTTTCAACAATACATGACGGTGTGCCCGCTCCAGCAAGCGTTGGTCGTGGGTCGCGAACACACAGGTGACATGAGCGTCCTCGCTCAATTGCCACAACAGATCTAATACCAGCGTACTATTGACAGAGTCCAGATTAGCCGTTGGTTCATCAGCAATCACCAACATAGGCTGCGTCACCAGCGCCCGCGCAATTGCAACGCGCTGGCGCTGACCGCCACTCATACGATCCGGCCGGTGGTGGGCAAACTTCGCTATGCCAACTCTGTCCAGCCAGTCGCCCGCCCCTTGGCGCGCCACTTCCTCAGGGACACCTTGGATCGTCAGCGGCAACATCACATTTTCCAGCGCCGAAAATACTGGCACTAGGTTGAAAGCCTGAAAAACGAAGCCAATCTTGCGATTACGACAGACGGTGAGCGCGTGGTCGGACAACACGCTCGTATCATCGCCATCGAAGCACAAACTGCCCTCGTCGGGCCGATCGATCAAACCAATCATGTTGAGCAGCGTCGACTTGCCGCTCCCGGAGGCACCCCACACCGCCAGCATCTCGCCGCGCTGAATATCGAGATCTACCCCGCGCAAGGCCGGCACCGTGGTATGCCCCAGATGAAACGTCCGCTTCAGCGAGCGTATTTCAAGTAACGCGCTCATTTCAATTTGACCTCCTCTGTCACTGCTTGCACACCAATCGCGAAGTGGGCATTGGCAAATGACGGGGATCCAAAGGTACCGCGCGCCCCGAGCGAAAAGCCATACGGTTCGATCGGCACGCCAGCAAAATTGGTGTCGAGCTTGGCATTGTTATTGATGTCATGGTAAACGGAAACCGCATAATCGCCAGGCGGTAGATCGACGAAAACAACTTTAACACCCCCCACCCGAGCCGGTAGTAGCTGACACCAAAGGCACGACTGATCTGGAAAACCTTGTGCCGAGTTATAAAGCGCGACCCGCACCTTGCCTTGTGTGCTCTGGATATCTGTGACTACCACCGTAAAGTCAGCCGCCACGGCAGTTGTTACACATAGCAGAATGGAGAATATAAATGATAGAGATCGCATCGTTTTGCTCCTTAGGAAAGTTGATAGGTAGACAGATCAGGTTTGAGCGTCTCCACATTAAAAAACTGCGGCAATTGCATCAGCAGGTTCTGATCTCCTTTGGCGCGCAACTTACGCTTCATATACATCGCCTCTCCGGTTTCCAATCCTTTGGAAATTGCCAACCAAGTCTTGTGATCCGTGGTCAAACGCAAGTCTGGTTTCGGCGCACGCCCCTGCCTAAGCTCACAGGCCTTGTTCGCGATCACCACATGCCAGTCTCCGCATTTTTTGATTCGATACTCGATGACAGCGCTGGTATGTGCAGCCACCATCTCCGGCGCAAAAGTACTGATCATGTTTTTGAACGACTCGTTAACGCTTCTACGTGTGTCCTTGTTGCACTGCAATCCAAGAAACGACCAGATTTCCATTCGTTAGTTTCTCCATAATAGTAATGCGGCGCTATCACCACGATAGCCCAGATCGGTAATCAGAATGGTGTCTCCCACGGGTTCGTCTCCACTGGAGAACTTCAGAGTACCCCGTATCGGTGCACCATCTTGAACTGCGGGCAGACGTCCGGAGCGCTCAAAGTTCAAGCAGGCTAACGCAACTGAGAAGGCGCCGCTGGCACCTAAGGCCTCACCGAGAAGATGTTTGAATCCGGTCACCGTCACGGGTGTTTGGGCGAACTTCTCGCTCAATACCCGCAACTCTACGGCGTCTTTCCTGACCGAGCCGTTGGCCGACGCGAACACCGTGTTAACTTGGTTAGCGTCAATTCCGGCACTGGATAAAGCTTGATCGATGGACTCCGAGAGACAAGCGCCACCCTCATTGATTTCATATCCGTCATGAGCTGGCTCCTGGCTTGTACCCCAGCCAGCGATCAGGCCGTAAACCCGAGCGCCTCTAGCTCTGGCCAGTTCCAAATCTTCAAGTAACAGGTAACAAGCCCCTTCAGAAAAGACGAATCCGTTCCGTGTTGGCCCCCAAGGCCGCATTGCCGGGCCTTCGGCACGAAGTTCATCAGCATCCAATGGCGACACCTTCCGTGTCGTGGAATAGCAGGCGTGTAACGCCCTGCTGTAAATCTCCACGCCGCCAGCCAGGGCTGCTTGGTACTTGCCGCTAGCAATGAGCTGTGAAGCCAATCCAATACCTTGAGTCGAAACGCTCTCTTGCGAGCAGAGCATGATCTGCATCCCGCGGATCCGATCCTCGACGGAGATGATTCCGTTGACGGCAGAATGATACATGTACTGGGCGCGGCTCATGTCCAGCATATCGCCGAACTGATTGACCACCGAGTAGCCGATGGTGCTGCCGCTAATCAAGGCGCATTGATAGCCGTCTCCGACCCTATATCGTGCATCGCGCAATGCAGCGTGAGCAGCCCAATAGCCGAGCTTGGCAAAATCGTTGGCGCGGGTGATCAAAGCGTTGCCTTTAGGCAACGCATCGCACGGGATTGCTCCATAGCGCCCAGGGCTATGCTTATACTCTGCATCCGGTATCGGTGAAAATAAAATAGTGTTTGTTTCTACCCCATGCCACAAGGCATCGGGGCCGTAGCCGAATGGACTGACAATTCCCATGCCGGTGATTGCAACAGGCTTCATATTCTGCCTCCCTCAGTATCGGGCACGCGCAATGCGATGGCGGTATTAGCGCCCAAGAAAGCACTGCCCAAAGAAAGCGTAGTGCGCAGGTTGACCGGCCTAGCATTTCCGCAGACTAAGTCGAACTTGCCGAGGCGTGTATCCACCTCCACGACGTTGAGGGTTGGGAACATGACGCCATGCCTCATTTCCTTCATGAGCGCGATAAAATTCATTATGCTGCTGGCTCCCAAGGTATAACCAGTATTTGGAACAAGCGAGTTTATAGGGACTCCGATGCCATCGTTACCCAACAGCCGGGCGATTGCCCTTCCCTCGGCCTGATCTCCAACCTTGGAGCCCCGCCCGATTGCGGCAATGGCGTCCAAATCGCTGGGGTGGAGTCCGGCCTCGACAAGGGCGGTGGTCATTGCTTGGAGTTGTGGCTTGCCCGATGGATCTGGAATCACTAGGTGATAGCCGTCGCTGGTGGAGCCAACGCCGACGATTTCGGCATAGGAGTGTTTGCCCCGGGCACTGGCCGCGTCGGCAGCTTCCAATATGACCGCGCCGACGGACTCGCCCAGTTGGTAGCCAGTGCGGGCCACGTCGAATGGCCGTATTGGGGCTTCGTCCAATAAGCGAAAATGGGAAAATACATGGTTTTGACGTGGGTGGAAAAAGTCGAAACCGATTGCGAGCGCGCTGTCCACTACCCCGGCCTGTATAAGCTCATACCCGAGAATGATGGCATTCCCTCCGGAAACACACAGGGAAGAGAACGGGTAGGCCATGGAACGCGGTGCGCATTCGCAAGCGATCGCCCGGATGACCGTGGATATTGAGAACTCGTCAAGAAAGTTTTTATTGTAGAAATGGGGCTCGGGGAGTAGATCGTGCGAAAACTGGGCATAGGCGGGAAAAGACTTGTGCATTCGAGTGATCGTCGGACGTAGTCCGACAGCGCTGCCGATTAACAAAGCCAATCTCCTGCCGGTCGGTTCTAATTCCGCATCTGTCATAGCTTCGATCGCAGTAGCTAGAACCGTGAGTGTCTGGGGGTCGTAACGCCGCCTGATCTCCTCAGAGAAACGTCCATTGGACGCTTTGCAAGGCAACAATCCCGCCAACGGAACCTGACCATCCTTAAGCCGGTAGCTCCCCATCTCCGGGTGATCCCGGAAATTCACGATGCCGCTCTCTCCAGACAACAGGCCGGAGAAAAACTTGTGAACACTATCGCCAATGGGCGTGATGGCCCCCAGACCACTAACCACTACCCGTTGCATCAGTAGCCTCTCCTCAGATAAAGATTCACCGTAGCGGTGACGAGGGCCGCACCACGCAGCACTAACGTCGCAGAGCCGCCAGCGCTCCACTGGCCGGTCAAAAACAAACCGGGGAGCTGCGAGACAATGGCTGCACCATGCAGCCCGGATTGTCCAGGTATCGCGTCGGCACCATAGAGGCTACCGCCGCAGTTTCCGCTCCAATCTTCAAGGTCCACCGGAGTGACCATCCCGAGGGCGCGAATTTTACCCACGAGTTCCGGGTAGGCGTTTCGTAGCAGCCCGAGCAGGCGCTCCGTCAACACCTGCTTCATCGCCTCATAGGTTGCGCTCCCGCTGGTTCTGGCGCTTTGCCAGAGTTCATAGGGTGCGGGTACAGCGATGCTCAAAGTCCGGGGGCTACCCGGAGGACAGAAAATCCGCATGGAAAGGGGATCGCCGCAGACAAATGCCTGATATTCCTCGGCCTTGTCGTAGGTCGTTGCATAGAAGGTTACAAACGGCAACTCTGGGGCGTCGTCATCCATCAAAACGAAGAGTTGACAGCGTGACAGATGGTTCGCTTTTAACTCAAATGTGACAGGCTCTGTCACATCAGATCGGGGCAAAAACTTTGAGTAGAGAATGCGAGGATCTATGTTGGCCACAACAGCACCGCCACAGAGCTTCCGGCCATCGGCTAGGGAAACCCCGCATGCGCGCCCCCCATCGACCATAACACCATTAACGCACGCTCCCGACTCCACCCGACCACCAAGTTCCTCCAGGCGCGAGCGCATCTTTTCACTAAGTGCCCCGATGCCACCGTAGGCATAGAAAGCGCCAGTGTCGAAATAGCTTTGGAGCAGGCCAACGAAGTGAAGCGCCGACAGGGAATGAACCGGCATGCCTTGGTAGAATAGGCAATAGCTTGAGAGCAGCGACATCAACGTGGTATCGAAAAAAAACTCCTTTAGTAACTGCTCAGCCGTGTAGTTGTGATAGCGGGCAAGGCGCGGAAATGCTCGCATATCCGGTCGGAGGTTTCGCGGCGTTAGGTAGCGATCCATCTCCTCATAGATTGCCTCCATCTCGTCGAAAAAACACTGCAAGGCACCGGCTTGAGCCGGAAAACCTGCCAGCAGGTAGCTTTTCGTGCCTTCCGCACTTCCCGAGTCCCAGACGAAACGGTGATCTGGATAGATCGAGACGGCATGAGGGCGCATCGGACGCAAGCTTTCATTGAGTCCGAGATGCCGTACGATACGCATCCCCTCTTTCCCGAGAATGGTGATGTCCTGAGCGCCGAGGTCGAAAGCGATGCCGTCATAAGATACCTGTGATGCGTATCCGCCTATAACTTGGTTCTTTTCCAGAACCAGAACGCGATGGCCCTTCTTTGCCAGGAGAATCGCCGTGGCCAGACCGCCCAGCCCGGCACCAATAACCAGCGCGTCCCAGCCAGACGGGTGCGCATGACGTAGGTGCAACAGACGACGTATACCCGTGGCAAGTTTATTCAATGCTGGTTTCATACTTCCTCGCCCGTTGATCCAGGCGCGGTCGTGCGATTCAAGCTTAGCGACGCTCCATCTGTTAGCACCCCGCCAGCACCTGCGGAGCGAAACGAAATCGCTGCCTCGGAGATGGATGAAAGAGAGTGAGCCCCGTGCAGGACAAGCTCTATCTTTGGAACTTCCTCAATCAGTTGCCGGTTGAGAAAATATAGCACTGTGACCCCGTCGCAGTTCAGCTTCACGTCGTCGTAGTTAACCCCTCCCCCGGCGTACTCGAATCCGTCTGCGGTCATTTTTTCGCACAAAGTCCCTACGTCGATGGATGCATTAGGGGCGTAGGCAACGTGCAGGACATCGGGCATGACGGCATGAACATCGCCCGCATCTAGGCCATCCACGACCCGGAACACCTCCAATGTCGGGATGCCTCCGTTTGTTGGGCTGGAGCGGTAAATGTCGACACGTACCTGTTTGTCGAAGCGCTTCGAAAGTTGGGCTGCGACCACGGCGCTTGGAAAAACGGACAAAACCTTAAATCCGTGCGCTTCGATAGAGGATGAAATGTCGGCGTGGCTACACAATGGCACCAACAGCCCGACATGATGTAACTGTAGTTCGTGGCGCAAGAAAATGTCCTTGAATGCCAAATCGAGCAGATGCTGAGGGGAATGTGTCAAATTATGCATTAACGAAATGCCAGCGTTAATTACTTGACTTACATCCGCATGATGTGAATGAATCATGATGCGTCCTCCATGATGAATCCTCAATTTCGTTCTCCCGCTGATCCTACATTTTATGGAACCATCGGTACGGTAGCGGTCGATATAAGTTGAATTCCGTTGCCAAGATAAATTAGCATCAGAAGTCATAACGAATCCCCATATTGCACATGCGCCGCGCGAACGAGAAATAGGGAGCCATGTACTGACGGTGATCGTCACGAATGATATTTTCCTCTTCCACATCGCAAGAGATAATCTGGGAAACTGTGATCTCGGTAATCTCCTTTGGACTAAAGAAGATCGGTAGCTGGCTGCGCTTGAGTTCGATGCGTTTTTCCGAAAAGTAGAACTGCTTGCGGGCTGCCCGGGAAATGCCGATCATTTCCTCCTGAGAGAAGGCGTAAGCCCCGTTCTTCGGCTTGAAAAAATTGTCGCCATCCTCACCACCAGGCTCGAATCCGTGCTGGATGGCAAGATCGTACATCTCCGTCCCGGGATAATGGGTCACCACAAAAAAATACCCGTCAGTCAGATTGGTAGCGCAAGCGAACTCGATCGTGGCGCGTGCCTCTTCGATGGTTTCGGTAGGGAATCCCAGCATGAAGAAACCGCCGGTTACACATCCTCTCTCGGAGGCATATGCGATGTTCTCGGCTATGCGTGCCAATCTAAGATTCTTGCGAATCAAGGTTTGAATCCGCTCGCTTGCCGATTCAACCGCAAAATAGATACAACGAGTACCGCCATCAATCATTGCGTCTATGCTTTCCCGATCAAGAATGTCGCCCCGAACTCCATTGGGGAACGAAAAGATAAGTGGCATGCCGCTCCGAACAACACGATCAAAGAACCCGATCAGGCGCTCTTTTCGGAGGTTGAAGATATCATCAATAAACTGGAACTCGCGAATGCCATGAGTCTCGTAAAGCTCCCGTATTTCCTCAAATACATTTTCATCCGACCGGTAACGGAAGCGCTTACCGAAGATGTTGTGGCAATAGGTGCAACGGTATGGACACCCGCGCGAAGAAACAATATTCGCATGGCGCGAATATCGGCGACTCATATTCTTGACCTTCTCATACTTGGACACTAAGCTCTTCGAGTACTCGGGGAAAGGAATGTCGTCCAGCGACAGCGTAACCGGTTTGACAATACCGAACTCTGCGACGTTTGTGGCAGTACATACGTTAGGTATTGTGTGCCATTGATGGTCGCCGCGACGGTATTTGTCGATGATAGCCACGAAGGCCTCTTCTCCCTCTCCAGATACAACAGCATCGACTAGGCCATCGCAAAGCGCCTCGGCCGGCTCACTGGATGGATATGGACCTCCACCGATAATTACTATCCCTTCCAGCGTATTACGGAGTGTGCGCACAATGCCAACATACATATCCCTATGCATGGATAGTGCCCGGATACCAATAATATGCGGCTTGTTGCCGCGAGCGAAGCGCGTTACCGCATCCAACGTCGGGCAATCGAGTGCCGTACTCACAATGGTGCAAATGAGTTCTGACCCGAACGCCTGTTTTGCGCTTGCGGCAAGGTACATGAGCCCTATCGAATACGAGACCAATGGACGTACCGCCTTTTGCGTAACATGGGCGAAACGACCTTCGGATGGGGCTTCACTGCTGAGCCAATCTCCGGTGATGTCTATGAGAAGCACTCGTGTTTTTTCTGTCATTGTCTAAACTTCACATTCAAAAATTGAAAAACCGTCCATCTCACAATCAGGCGGTGATGTAACCCTATTTTGCTTCACACTTCCGGCGCTACCGCTAGGTTGAATTCGCCGCGGGCGACAACTTCGCCATCGACTTTGCCGGTACCGCGGCAACGCACTAGGCCCCTCATGGCCTTAACGACTTCAACCTCAATGCGCAAGGTGTCGCCCGGGACCACTGGGCGCTTGAACTGCATCTGAATCCCCAACAGGAAGACCCTCCGCGGTGGCGCATCAGGAGCAGATGGGGACTCTGGGCCACCGATGAAGGCACAGACCTGTGCCATGGCTTCAGCCACCAGCGCCCCTGGCATGATTGACTCGCCAGGAAAATGCCCCTGAAAGAACGGTTCGTTGAAGGTGACATTCTTGATGCCGACCGCTTTGGTCTCGCTGCTTTCCAGAATGCGGTCTACCAACAGGAAGGGATAGCGGTGGGGCAGGCGGCGTTTGATCGCCTCAATGTCATAGAGGATCTTGGTTTTAGGCATAATCGGTATTCCCAAGTAAAATTGAGCAGTTGTTGCCGCCGAAGCCGAAGTTATTCGACAGTGCGATGTTGATACGTCCATCGCGTGCATGATTCGGCACATAGTCAAGATCACAATTCGGATCCGGATGTTGATAATTGGCAGTGGGCGGCAGGAAGCCGCCCTGCATTCCTGCGATGATGGCGATTGCCTCGATAGCTCCAGCAGCACCGAGGGTGTGTCCATGCATCGATTTGGTAGAGCTGACTGCGACATTGGCGGCATGTTCGCCGAGCACCCGCTTGATAGCCTTAGTCTCGGCGGCATCGTTATGTGTGGTCCCGGTGCCGTGTGCATTGATGTAGTTAATATCTTTCGCGTTGATGCCGGCGTTACGTAGGGCAGCCACGATAGCTCGGGCCGGTCCCCTGCCAGTTACGTCTGGGGCGGTCATATGATAGGCATCGCTGCTCATGCCGTATCCGAGGAATTTGGCTATCGGTATGGCTCCGCGTCGACGCGCATGAGCTTCGCCTTCCAGTACCAGAACTCCGGCACCTTCTCCAAGTACCAGCCCCTGGCGGTATTTGTCAAATGGCCGACAACGCTCTGGCGAAACATTACGTAGGATATTAAAGCCAGCCACCGTCATCTTGGCCATGGTGTCGAAACCGCCGACCAGAACGATATCGGCCTCGCCGAGGCGTATCATATCGGCACCTACGCCGATGGCGACGTTGGACGAAGAGCAGGCAGTGGAGAAAGCCAAGTTGGCACCGAGCAGCCCATACTCGGCGCAAGCCCGTGTGCCGGCCGCATATAACGGATAATCGATCAACCGGGTCACATAACCCTTACCTGTGGTTTTCAGGTGCGTGTAGTAATTAGTGGCCTCAATCATACCTCCAAGGGAAGTGCCTAATGAGATTGCGCCGCGCTCTGGGTTGTAGTCGCCGGGCTTGAGTCCTGCTCTGGTCATAGCTTCGCGGGCGGCGACAACCAGCAGGCAGCTGCTTCGATCCATGCGACGCAACTCACGGCGGTTAAAATGCTCCTGCGGGAAGAAGTCCCTGACCTCGCATCCCATGTGGCCGCGTAGCGCGCTGGCATCGAATGCAGTGATTGGTCGTACTGCGTCCTCTCCGCGCCGTAACGCCTTCGCGAAGGACACGAAGTCGTTGCCCAATGCGCTAACGATACCAACACCGGTAATCCATATCTGGTCCGAATTCATCGTGCTCATGCCTCAAAGTTCCGATTACGGGCCGCATTGATACGGCAAATCATTGGCTCAAAACATGCAGGCAAGCGTAGCAGCAGCCGACCAGTCCGGTCAGTCATCACGTTGACCGTCTCGCCCTCGGCGAGTATCTGCATATTCTTCGCCGACTGGACCCGGTAGCGCACCCGCAGCCGAGCCACCGAAAAAGCCTGTCCGTCCTCAATCACAGGTGCCGCAGCGATCCATACTTCCTCGCCGTAACGGGCGGGAGCTCGGTGGCGGCACTGGGATTCCGTCACTGGAAAGGCGAAACCGGACTCATCGATTGCGCGAATATCGACGCCTAGAGCGGCCAACATTGCGTCGCGAGCTTCATGGAACCAGATCAGATAATTGGCGTGGTAGACGACACCCATCTGATCGGTCTCGGCATAGCGGGGCCGCAAGCGGATACTGATGCGTAGGCTGTGTAGCTCTTGCAATGCCATCAGTTTGCCCTCATTGATGCCGCACAAAAACACTGTTCAAGGGATAGAGATATTGTGTATCCGGGCTAGAACGGAATGATAGAAAGTCGAGCAAGGAGTCGGTTATTCCCGGTACTCCGCTATAGAATTTGGCTCCAGTTGTCGCGCTATCAATGTTCAGGGCACTACCGATCAACTGTTCGGATTTGCCGGAGAGGATTGCGATAGCAGCCATGGCTTGAGTCAGACCGGTACATTGCAGAGCAGTGTCAGAAGGGAAATACCAAGTTCCAACGACGACATGGTCGCACAGTCCACTTTGCAACAGGCCAATAGAGGTGGACAAGGTACTGGTGCCGCCACATTCGACAACGGTGGAAAGACTGACTACTGGCCCGGTGATGCCGTAGTAGAGCGACAGTACGGAGGCTGGAATGCAAGGCAGTGAAAAGGAGAAAGCCAAGGGTTGCAATTCCCCGGTTTTGCCCAACCCGGCACGAAAACGCTCGTAACTGGCGAGTCCGCCAAAACATCCCCCAAGGACGATGCCGACGCGTTCGCCAAGGCTGCGCACGGAGGGGAGACCTGTGCCGCGCAGGGCACGATCACAGACGATGTGCACTATTTTAGACTCGTCTGGCAGGCGGCGACCTTCACCCCAGTTGAAGCTGTTACGGTATTCTGTGCCGATGTCCTCCGGTGCCCACTTGGCAGCGCAGGCACCCAACAGATAAGTGTGGCTCATCGGTACCTCCGTATCACCAGAGCAGCATTGTTACCGCCGAAGGCACTATTGATGCTTGCGATGATATTGCAACGATGCTGGCGCGCCTCGCCGCCGACTAGATCAAGGCCGTTGCATACTGGATCCGGTTCCTCTAGGCCGACAGTCGGTGGGATCAGTTCCTGCTCAAGCGCCGCCAAGCAAATGGCCATTTCAATGGCACCGGCGGCGCCGCTGGTGTGGCCCGTCATGGACTTGGTACTGCTGATCGGGATGGTGGCGACATCGTCGTGAAAGACCCGCTTGATGGCGTTGACCTCCATACGGTCGTTGTGAGCAGTGCCGGTTCCATGCAGATTTATGTAATCGATTCCAGTGATGTTGCCAGCATCGTTGAGGGCGTGTGTCAGGGCTGCCGCAGCACCTTTGCCGCTGATGTCCGGGGCGGTTAAGTGGTTGGCGTCGGCGGCAACTCCGAAGCCGGCGAATTCTGCGCGGATCGGCGCTCCGCGACGGCGGGCAGCATCTTCGGACTCCAACACCAACACTGCGGCACCTTCGCCGAGCACCAAGCCATTGCGGTGCCGATCAAAGGGTCTGCATTGAGTTTGCGTCAGCAAGCGCAGTGCATCGAAGCCGCGAAACAGGAAATCGGTCAGCACCTCAGCACCGGCAACCAAGGCCAGTTCGATCTCTCCGCGGCGAATAGCATTCAGTGCCAATCCTGCGGCCCAAGTTGAGGCGACGCACGCGTTGGTCAGCGTGGTTACCGAAACCTGCTCGGCAAGTTCTTTCCAAGTGGTTTCGCCGAGCCGCGCTGGCAGCGCGCCGCAAGCATCGCCGCCGTGTTCCCAGAGATCGAGTGGGCCATGAGCTGTGCCTTGAAACACGGTCATATGCCGCGAGTCGCGCATCAGACCGGCATCGGCCAAGGCCTCGGCTGCGGCCAGCGCGAGAAATCGTTCCGTCCGGTTAAAGGTGTCTGGCCTAATTGATCCGACCTCCGCCGCGCTGTGGCAGCGACAGCAGTCGGTATTGAAAAGAGTGACCGGTGCGACTCCGGTGCGGCCCTCGGCTAGTGCATCGACCAAGGAATCCTTACCCTGCCCAAGGGCGCAGACGATGCCGTATCCTGTGATTACCACGCGCCTCACGCCACTTCCAGTCGCTGCTGCAGTAGTGCTTCAATGTCGCGCGGCGTCTCTGTGCTCAAGCACAGGGCACCGCGGGTATTGCGCAGCATCAGACCCTTCAGCACCTTGCCTGGTCCAACCTCGATGAACAGTGCACCTCCCCGAGCCAGAATGTATTGCATCGAGCGAGTCCATTGCACCGGCGAACACATTTGCGCTGTTAACTCGGCGCGAATCTCATCCGCCGTGGTTAGGGGAGCGGCGCTAACGTTGCCGATCAACGGGTGAGATGGCGCGCGTAGCTCGGTCTCATCGATCAATCGCGCAAATGCAGTGCCTGCCTCGCTCAGCAGCGGTGTGTGAAAAGCTCCGCTGACATGCAGCCACGCAATCTTGGCACCAGCCGCGTGTGCCTGATCGGCGAGTAGGTTCAGAGCTGCAGCAGTGCCGGAGACCACGGTCTGAGTCGGAGCGTTCAAATTGGCGATCCATACCGGCGCATTAATATCGTCGATCCAGCCCTGAATCTCGTTGGACGTAACGCCCCCCACCGCTGCCATCGCCATTTCTTGATGATCGAAAGCCGCCGCCATCAGGTTCGCGCGCGCGCGTACCAGGAGTAGTCCTTGGGCGAAATTCATGCAACCGGCTGCAGTCATGGCCGTGAGTTCGCCGAGGCTGTGACCAGCAAAATACTGCGGCGTGATGCCGTGTTCTGCCAGAACACGATAAACAGCAAAACTGAGGGTATAGATCGCTGGCTGGGTATTCTTGGTGGCGATCAGAGCAGCCCGCGGCCCCTTGAAGCAGAGCGCAGCCATATCCATACCTGACAGGTCCGAGGCCAACTCGAACACCTCGCGAACGGTCGGATAGGTGCGATATAACTCAGTCCCCATGCCGACTGTCTGTGCACCCTGCCCAGGAAAGAGCATGACCGGGTTCATGACAACGCCTCCAGTACCACCGAGGCGTAGGTGCCTCTTACGCCAATGGCATTGATCAAAATGCACCTCACCTGCTGTTGCCGTGGTTGTAGTGGCAATTCAATCCCGGTGAGTTGCGGCGGCTCCAAATTGGTGTTGGAGAACAATCTGCCTTTCTCGATCTCAATCAATCCGGCTGCAATACTGAACAGCCCGGACGGCCCCACGGCCTCGCCTATGATGGATTTGATGCTGGTCACCGGACAGGGTGGAATGCGCTTTGCAAACAGTTCCCCGAGCGCATTCAACTCGGCCTTATCAGATTTGCGAGTGGCTACAGTCCCGGCCAGGACGTGATCGATGTCGCAAGCTTGCCTGCCAGCCTGTGCCATGGCGCGGCGCATGACTCGAACCATGGCCGCACTACTGGGATCAGAAACGCCTGTACCTATGGCATCGCCGCCAATAGCACACCCCGAGATCCTTGCTCGCGGTGCGACACCGCGTTCAGCAGCTTTCGGTGCGAGTTCCAGAACCATCGCCGCCGCTCCTTCACCGAAGATTGTCCCATTGGCCTGCAGGTCGAATGGACGTATCGCTTCACGGCCGCCGTTGTTCGGGCTGACGAAGCCTAACCTGTCGAGTGCGTCATGGGTGGCTCCAGCCAATTCATCGGCAGCGATGACTAGAACATGCTCCACAGTTCCGCGACGAAGCAGGTCGCAACCCTGCTTCAGTGCACACAAGCCAGCTGTCCAACCCATCGGCAATACCATAACCGGCCCCTTTATGCCGAACTGTATACTGACTAAGCTGGCTGGCGCATTGAACACAGATTCCTGAAATACCAATGGCTCCACGGCGACAAGATTCTCGCCGACGATGGTATCGAGACTTCGTTGCGACGACACCGCCGGCCCGTTTCCCGTGCCGTAGACGATCGCGGCGGACTCGATCGAAGCTCGATCTAGACCAGCCTGCCTCAGGGCTTGGGTAGCGACGGCCAGAGTGAACTGGGAAATACGTGGCGAACGCTCGGCTCGCGGATTCTTGATGTAGTTGGCGAGGCGGAAATTTCGTACCTCAGCGACTTGATGCGCGGTTTCAAACCAGCTGCATCTCCCGAAGCAGCCCCTTTTTCCATTCAGCGCAGATGCGAGGGATTCTTCACTGTCACCGAAAGCGCCGATCAAGCCCAAGCCAGTCACTACAATATCGGCTGTCGATCTCACGACCACTTCCCCCTCGCAGCGATTGCCGCCCGGCTACCATATGGTGCGACATCGGCGGTATAGCTGAAGCGCGCCCGGCTACACTCGTTGTCGAGCCGACTTGACTCGGCGAACCAGAAAAGGACTTCGGCGCGAAATGCGCGGTTCTGGACGTGGCGGCGCGGATGGGTAGATGATCGATCATTCCAAGGGTAACCAGCAGCCACGGCACAGATACTTTCAGAATATACCGAGAGCCACAACGGCATTCTGGTCAAAGTTATGTCCATGGTGCTACTGGGGGGAAGCCACGGTCTTGGTAATGAACAGTGGTGCCGACACCGCCCGCGCATCTTCGCCAGCAACGTCGAAGACGACTCCGACCCAAGCCAGCGCGGCATCAACATACGCCAGCGCAATTGTCTTGCCGAGGGTTGGGGAGTAAGCTAGATGCACGCAACGCCCAACTTCCTGTTGCTCAATACGCACGGCCTGATCACCGACTGGGGGTGTTACGGTCTCCAACTGCAGCATCAGTGCCTTGCAGCCAGGATTCGCCTTTTGTGCGTGCATCGCATCATGACCAGGGTAGTTTTCCTTACGGAAGTCGATCATCCAATGCAGGCCAGCCTGGATCGGACTTGTGCCCTCAGGAATATACTCGCGCTGAGACAACGAGCGCATCTCTAGCATCAGTAGTGGAAGATCACTGGCCTCGCCGATCTCAAGCCCGTGTTCGGCTCCGGCCCCCAGCAACAGAGCGCGCAGTTCCGAAGCGCGCTCCCTCGCGGCGATGAAACGGAATTCGAACTCCCCCGTGTAGCCCAAGCGACAGAGCAGGGCATCGGTCTGCTCATTAGCTTCGAAACCAAGATAGGGGATTCCGATCACGTCCTCGCCAGCTACAGCCATAGCGATTTTCTGTGCGGCTGGACCAATGACGGCGAGACACAGGGTGGCTTCAGTGCGGTCATCGACCTCGGCGGTGCGTTCCATGGCACTCGCAACAAGCCGCTCACCAAGCAACTTGCGGCGGTCTGGGTCGCATAGCACCCAGACACCGTCCTCGGTCTTCAATACCCAAACAATAGCCTGAATCGCCCCAGCCTCGTCGAGTACCACAGTGTTCAAAGCCTTGAGTTCTGGGATCGCTTCCAAATCGGACGCAATCACGGCATTGACTGCCTCAGCGGCACCCTCCCCCCTGATGAAGAAGCGACCTTCGGAAGAGAAGTCGAATAGCGCGGCTTGGTTGCGTACCAACTCGTAAGTTGTGCTCATACCGGTTTCTCCTCTTGCTTGGCCTCAATAAAGTCGACCACGGTATTGATGGAACGAAATGCCTGCATGTCCTCGTCAGTGATTGAAACGCCAAACTCGCTTTCAACAGCAACAACGATCTCCAGAGCATCCACCGAGTCCAGACCGAGGCCGGATCCGAACAGCGGCGAATCGTCTGCGATTTCGTCGGGCTCAAGCTGCAGCATCAGCCGACCAATCACTTGCTCCTTAAGACGTTTGGTGATTTCCCGGCGGCGTGCTGCCCGAGCCTGCGCCTCTTTCATTGTCATGCCTGCCATTACATGTACCCTCCTCCACTACAATTGATGGTTGAACCGGTGATATAGGTGCTAAGATTCGATGCTAGGAAGAGGCAGGCATTGGCCACTTCTTGTGGTTCGCCGATGCGTCCGATCGGGATGATTTTCTTTATGTCAGCATGGATACTGCGCGGCAGCTTCTTGGTCATCATGGTGTCGATGAGCCCGACGACCAAAGCATTGACCAAAATATTGTACGGCCCAAGTTCGCGGGCCATGCACTTGGTCATGCCGATCAGTCCGGCCTTGGCGGCACCGTAATTGGATTGTCCTTCGCGGCCCGCTACCGCAGTCAGCGAACTTATATTGATGATGCGGCCGGAATGCCGTTGGATCATCGGTTTGATGACTGCCTTCGAACACAGAAAAGCGCCCTTAAGATTGGTATCGACCACTGCGTCCCAATCGCCTTCCGACAACAGCATGGCAGGCTTGTCACGATTAATTCCGGCGTTATTAACCAGTACGTCAACTTGCCCCCACTCGTCGACTACGGCTTTGGTCATTTCGCCGACAAATCCACTGTCTGCGACACTACCGCGAAATACCCGATAGTCAGCGCTGATGGCTTCCAGTTGAGTGCGGGTCTGGTCGATGTCCTTGCCGTCCTGAGTGTGGTTCAATGCCACGCGGCAGCCGTGAGTAGCGAATGTCAGAGCAATGGCACGACCAATGCCTCGTGAACTTCCTGTGATGATTACAACCTGATTTTCAAGGTTCAGCATTTTTTATGCCTCCGATACGCTGAGCTACCTGACTAGGAGAATGTGGCACGGGACAATGGACATCGCTTCCCTGATTTATCTTCAAACATTTGGGTGTTGCGAGGACATGGCCACGGATAAGCAACCCCATCGCATGTTGTGCGACCTGCCATTCGCAGACCGATGCAAGTGGTTCGAGCATCGCTGTCACCTCGTCTACCCGATAGGCTGCGCGGACTGAGGCCTCGATTAGCGAACATTCCAAGGTGCCGCGCAATGAATTGAAGAAGTGAAGCGGAACCGGATCTCGCCGCCAATCTCCAATTAAGATTTGCCCACCTGGGCGCACAACTCGTGCGAGCTCGGCGAATACAGCCTGCGGATTCTGCCAGTGGTGCAGCGAGCCGTAGCTAATTGCGGCATCGAACTGGTCGTCGTCAAACGAGGTCGCAGCGACATCCTCCAAGTGGAACTCCACGCGGCCAGTAACACCAACGAACTCTGTGTGAGCCCGAGCCAAATCCAGCATGCTGGGAGATAGGTCGGCACCGCAAATGGTGGCACCCGGTAACATTTGCATTAGGGCCAGCGCTAGCCGACCGCTACCGGAACAGACATCGAGGATATGCTTGGTGGACTCTGGATTGAGCTCCTTGATCAGCGCCGGATAGATCACCTTGCCTAACCAGCGAGTGGCGATACGGTCATAGGCGGCGTTCTCTGCTGCATCGTCCATAACTTCTGGCTCGGGTATGCGCTGTGCCCATTTTCTCTCGCTATCTTCTGGCACAGTATCCATGAACTCATTCACATTCATGTGTTCACCTCATATCGCCTGGCATGCGCCTGCCATAGCCCCTCCAATGCCTCTCTCGGCAGTTTGCCGTTGGAGTTGCGCGGCAACTGCGCCACCGGAATGAGGGGGCGTGGCAGGAAAACCGAATCGATACATTCGCGTAGCGCTGCCGAAATTGCGTCAGGCTCTCGATTCCGAATTACAACAAAGGCCGCCAAGCGTCCCGTTCCTGCCGTTTGTCCTAGCCTATTCGGTGGCTGTAGAAAAACCCCATCCTCAACACCATCAATGGCTCTCAGCTTGTCGGACAGTTCGGAGAGTGAAGCACGTTTGCCGGCGATTTTGACTAAGTCGGTAGCGCGTCCGACGATACGAAACCGGCTCTCGTCGAGCAACTCGACGCAGTCGTCGATTAGTTGACCTTCTGTGGGGAGATGGGCTGCGTGTACGCGCAGCCCATCATCCATCGACACGGTTAGGGCATCGTAGGTGGTCCAGACATCAGTGTGGGTAGGATAGCGCCAAGCGATCGCGCCAGTCTCGGTGCTTCCATAGGTCTCAATGATGGGGCATCCAAAACGTTCCTCGACTGACTTCGCAAGATCCACCGGTAATGGTGCTGCGGAGCAAATGAATCCGGCCAATTGCGGGAGTTGCTCTGTGCTAGCCACATAGGCTCGCAGATGGGTCGGCGTGGTGACCACCCAAGCCGGGCCTGGTGCGGCGGCAACTACTCGGCTCAAATCCAGCGGATAGACCGGCCGCTCAGCGTCAATGCTCATCCCCCAGCGTAAAGGGCCGAATAGAGCATAGGCACAGCCATACATGTGATGCAGTGGTACCGTCGAGATTACATGCCGACCAGTGTTGTTTAGTTGGAGTGCCCGCCCAATGGTGTCCGCTTCTGCAATCAGTCCTGACCAGTTTTTGTAATAGGCGTTGGGTATGCCCGTACTGCCGGAAGTTTGGACCTCAAGCACCAACTGATTGGCAGCCGGACGATAGTCGATGGCAGTTTCGTTGTCGTTATCCCCAAGGACAACACGCAATATCTGATCATTACACAGCGCGAGATTGGTGTCGCCATCGTCGGTCACTAACAATAGGTGATCGTATCGTGCCCGCAAGCGATCCAGAGTTGTCGGTAAACGATCCGGCAAAAGCAAAAGGGGAACCCGCGTCAATAGACAGGCTGCTAGGCAGGCAAGGAACAAATGATTGTCACGAAAGGCAGGAATCACGGCCACATTTGCAGACAACTTCTCTGCAATACTCAGTACGTCAGCGCGACACCGCGAAGCTGAGCGCCAAGTACCTTGACGCCACAACGTTCTCTCTTTTACGAATTGACACAAAAAATCGTCCGTAGTCACGCGGTTGAGTCCTAATACATAAGTAGAGAGAAAAAATTCAAATTGCACCTCCTTTGTGCCGATTCGACGATTGCGAATCGGCAACCTGATTGAAATTTAAGCGATTATATCACTGCTGTCCAAAATAGCCAAAACCATCCAGATGGCCTCTTGAACTGACAGGGGTTTCGGACGGGTTATGACGGGTTTTCAAGATCGTGCCTCCTTGTGCTGTCCAAGATCAAGCGAAGGCCAATGCGGCCTGCGGGTTGTCCTGCGGATCGGGTGGGGTGGTAAAGGGTTTATCGAGCCACGCCATCAGATCGCGATGGGTGAACAGATTCATGCGCAGCAACGCAACCAGATTGGACAAGCTCCAGCCAAAACGGGAGGACAGTTGCAAGTAACGCAACAACAACATCGAGATCAGTGCAGTCCAAATCTGTGTCTTGACCGCGTTAGCCGACGTGCCGATGAAGGTCTTGATCTTCAGGTTCTGCTTGAGCGCCTTGAAGAACAGTTCGATCTGCCAGCGATCTTTGTAGATCGCGGCAATGGTGCTGGCCCCCAGGCCGTGATGATTGGTGAGGAAGACGAGGATGCCACCCGTATCCTCGCGCACAGCCTCGACGCGACGCAGCAGATGCGGGCACTTGTCCTGGGCACCGGTGCCGGTCAGGCGGATGGTCTGATCCTTGAGGATGTTCCGGTGCTGCGGCGTCGTATGTTCTTCGACCACCTCAAACTGGGCGTTGTCCTTCATGCGCGTGACGAAGTACACGCCGGAATCCGTCCATTCGGCGAACAGGCGATAGTCGTTGTAGCCCCGGTCGTCCACCACGACGGTGCCAGGCGCAAAGTCCATTTGCCAAGCAGCTTTGACGTCGTGCACCTTGCCCTCAGTGATGAGACCGAAGCACGGCAGGTAACCGTCATGGTCGAGAACAAGATGCAGTTTGACCGCGCCCTTGGTGCGGCGGAACTTCGCCCAGTCGTACATGGACAGGCACAGGTCGATCACGGTCGAATCAAGGCTGACCAGTTTGTTCTTGAAGCGGAACTTCTTCTTGCACACGACCTTGGTGGAGACGATTTGGAACAGGCCATAGAACACTTGTTCGAACAATTCCCACGGGCGATGGCCATTGGCATAGGACAGCGACGAACGGGCGGGGGCTTCTATCCCCAGGTGTGCCAATTTGCCTTCGCAACTCTTCAGCCCACCTTCGATCTCCCGCAGGGAATGCGCCCGCCCCAGTTGGCAGAACAGCATGGCTACGAATTGGCTCCAGCTCGACAAACCCTTCGCGCGGTATTCCGCTCCAGTGTTTTTGACGATGCGCTCAAAGTCGCTACGCGGAATGAGCTTGAGTATCTGACTGAACATGCTGCATGATGCTTTCACGTTGGGCCTCCTCGGATTGGGTAACAGTGTGTTTGGCGATGCACCGTTACACTACACCTGCGGTTGGCTCAACGTCAGATTCTGTTTTGGACAAGAGTGATTTAACGTATTGATCGTGAATTGGAAATAGCATGTTTGTAGGTGTCACCGACTTGAACGAAAATATTTTGAGAAACTGGGATTTTCTCCCCGAGGCTTCCCATTATGTTTTCCGGCAAATTGGTGTTCGCACAACTCATGGAGCATTTACCTCTTCACACTTTCCGTCGCTGCGTTCAGCGCTACCCTTCAAACTATCCGACCAAGACCTTCTCGCATCTCGACCAGTTTTTTTGCATGGCCTTCGCGCAACTCACTTACCGCGAGAGTCTGCGCGACATCGAAACCTGCCTGCGCGCACACCAAGCAAAGCTCTACCACCTGGGTATCCGTGGCAACATCGCCAAGAGCACGTTGGCCGATGCCAACGAATCCCGCGACTGGCACATCTACCAAGAATTCGCGATGAGTCTGATCCAGATCGCCAGAAAGCTCTACGTCAACGACAGCTTCTCGGTCGAACTGAAGCAGACAGCCTATGCACTCGACACCACGACCATCGACCTGTGCTTGAGCGTCTTTCCTTGGGCGCACTTCCGTTCCACCAAGGCCGCTGTCAAGATGCATACATTGCTCGACCTGCGCGGCAACATCCCCACCTTCATCCATATCACCGACGGCAAGATGCACGAGGTCAATGTGCTCGACATCCTGATCCCCGAAGCGGGCAGCTTTTACATCATGGATCGGGGCTTCACCGATTTCTCCCGCTGGTTCACGCTGCATCAGGCGCAGGCGTTCTTTGTCATCCGTGGCAAATCCAATTTGCTGTTTCGCCGCGTTTGCTCGCGCACCGTGGACAAGGCCACTGGCCTACGCTGCGATCAGACCATTGTGTTGACCGCGCCCAAAGCTGGCAAGGATTACCCGCAGCACCTGCGCCGCGTCAAGTTCTACGATGCCGAGCACGACAGGCATCTGGTTTTTCTGACCAACAATTTCGATTTGCCCGCATTGACCATTGCCAATCTTTATCGTTGTCGCTGGCAGGTCGAGCTGTTCTTCAAATGGATCAAGCAACATCTGCGTATCAAGCGTTTCTATGGCACAACCGAGAATGCGGTCAAAACGCAAATATGGATCGCCATCGCGGTTTATGTCTTGGTCGCGATCGTGAAAAAACGGTTGGATACCGAGGCTTCGCTTTACACAATTCTACAAATTTTGAGCCTCACTCTTTTTGAGAAAACACCACTCGATCAATTACTTAACAATTTAGATACGCAAACATTTACACCGCAAGATTGTAACCAACTGAATCTATTTAATTAATTGCCGGACACTACTGCAACCGGATATTGAAAATTTACGCTTTCTAATAGCTGTTCTAATAAAAAACCTAGCTTCATTTCACCTCTTTCCAGAGATAGAAACGATGGCATCGCTAACTCCCCTTTCCCGGCAGTTTCAACCGATAGCTACCCGTCTTGGCAGCCCCAACAAACTCGATCAATTCCAGCTTACGCAGTTCTGCAATATCCCTTTTGGCAGTTTTCTCAACTACATTCCACTGTTCCTCGATATCTGCCGCCTTCACTTTCCTGCCAGCACTGAGCTGCTCCATAAACCACTGTTGCCGCTCACTAAGCCCTTCCGTATTTACAGGGACATTTACAAGGACATTTACAGGGACATCAGGATGCGGACGGAATAACACCCGCACACATGCCCCAAGCTCCTGCCATTCCGGTTCAGGGTAACCTTCATTGGCACAGGTGTTCAGGATGCGCTGATAGCCGCTACCCCACTGTTCCATCAGTCCAGCCTCGTGCAGTACGCGGCAGATCACGCGATTTCGGATTCGGCTCACGCCCGCCTTGAAATCATCCAGCGTCATGCCAAAGGGAAACATGCCCGGGCTTTGAATCTCCAGCCGGTCGGAAAAAATTGAAACGAAAATGCGCATCCCGGTACAAGCATAATCGGCATGAGCCAAAGCATTGACCAGCACCTCGCGAATCGCAATGGCAGGGTATTCAGGGATATCCTGCCGCTGCATACCTGCGATACGTGATGCCAGCCGGGTGTTACGGGCAATGAACTTCGGCACATCGGTCACTGCATCCAGCAAGCTTCCCATCTCCTGCCGATCAATAAACTCACTCTTGTCGCTGCCGCGAAAGCGTGCGCAAGAAATACGGGCATCGGGGAAGCAGTGCTGACGCACATCGGCGATGCCGAACAGGATCACCCCGCCATTGGATGCTACGCGTCCGCTGCCATGACGCACCAGAATACCCAGCGATTCCAACGCCGCCGCATCCAAGCTGCGATGCTTATCGGCAAACCAACGCCCCACCACCTCTTTATCCAGATCGCCCGGCGAGGTACCCACGCAGGGCAACTGATCAAAAGCGCTATTGCTATGCAGCCGTCCGAGTTCTTCGAGCATGGCCGCATCCGCCTTACGGTTGGTGGAACCAAGCCGCACATACACGCCATCCACCGGCCCTTTATCCTTCAGATAAAACGGCCCCGGCCAGTGAGCCACTCGCACCAGCAACAGCGTTTTTCCTTCTACAGTAATCGCCTCTATCTCGGGCATCATCGCAGGCGCGATACTATCGGCGATCAAACTGGCCAGCCGCTCTTCTTCAGCCAACACATCATTCACACCGACAACCGCCCCATCATCCGCCCTGCCAACCAACAGCGATCCTCCAGCCGTATTGGCAAAAGCCACCAACGTGCGCAACACAGGCTTGGGTGATGACAAATCACGCTTGAACTCAAGCGTCTTGCTTTCTGCGAGCGATAGAAGCCGCAAAATATCCATCAACAGCGCTCCCAGTAGGTACGGCGTATCTTCTCCTCGCGGCATAATCCCGCCAGCGCGTTTTCAATCTGATCGCGGCTGAAATCCTCGACGAAATCATTCGGCAAGAATGCCCAACCCCTCCCGCGCCCATATATTCGTGAAATTGCTTTTTTATTAAGTGATTGCATAAATACTGTGCAAGCAGTTTTGATGGGAAAACATACTACTTTTCCCAGCGCAAAATGGGAAATGGTATCGTCATTCTTTGTTGCCCCGCAGTGTTTCAACCCAGGCCGCAGAATCAGGCACGTCCGCCCAAGCCTGTGCACCCTTCTCTACCATGCACTTGAATGCATCCTCGTCATATATGGGCGTGGTGTCAGTAGCCAGATTCATCTGCCCGGACAGCAGGCGCGGCAGCAGCAGAGCGTTGGCATGAAGGAATCTCGATCATGTCAGCGCCTTAACGATTGGCCGCAGCACCTTATCCATTTTTACCAGTCGCTGCGTCAGCCAGTCCAGATATTCGACCCATCGGCTCTCATCCTCGATGGATGCCTTGGGATACCAAGTGGCAATCCGGCAAGCCTGTGCATCGGGAAGTTCCTGCCAATCTAGCTCAAACCCCAATTGCTGCTCAATGGCCTGCTTTTGCGCCGAAAGGTTGTTGAAGTGCTGCTTTGCTTTCACACCCGGCATCCATAATTCCACGCCTAGCCGTTCATCCCGGGTATTGGCCGTAATATTCAGCGCAAACCCTGAACGCCCAATGGAATTATTCAGCCAGTGCTGAGGCCGGGGTTTCTGTGGCCGAATTTGCGGCGCGCTGGCTGCCAGTTTATCGATCAGTGCCATCCAGAATTTCTGCTGCAACTGCTTTATCGGCGTTGTGACCGAAGCCGCACGTGCCTGCTCCCGGCCTGATTTAACCCACTCGTTCGGCTTTACCACCACCTCAAATTTCGGGGCAAGTGGCGAATCGCCAATGCGCCAGAGCTCGATCTCGACAGCGAAAAAGTTCAAATCACCCGTCGTATTGTCATTCAGGAACTGTAGCGCAGAAGCGTGTTCAGGCCGGAAAGTCTCGGCCACCCAAATCACTTTCTTAGCCCCCACACCGGCCGCATAAGCGATGAGCTGTCCCAAGTGCGAGTGGTTGGTTTTTTCGAGCTGATTTTCGATGATGACCTGCTCATCGCCATCGGTGCACAGAATATCCAGCTTGAAGTCCCCCACCTCATACTCGGTAGAAACCAGCACCAGTTCGCTCACACCCAACGCATCCGCCAGCGCATTCAGATTGTCGGTTTCCGCAAGCCAGGGTGTGAAATCACTGGCTTCATGCTTCCATGCATCGCGCAGCGGCACGCGCTCCAGCTTGCTCAAGTTCTTTTTCGTAGTCATGCGATGGCCTCTTCGATGAGTGTTTCGGTCGCGTCAACGTTAATCTGCCCGGATAGCAGGCGAGGCAGCAGCAGGTCACGGGTGCGGCAAAGGTTGGCGGTTTGTTTGATAAGCACTTCGATTTCAGCATGAAGTGGCTTGAAGTAGCGAGTCGCAGCTTTAATGAATTGTTCTGTCGGACAGAGCAATTCAATTCCTTGCATATCGTCTTTTGTCACTGATGCGAAAATCGCGCCATTACCCATCATGTCCTCTTCTGTGAATTTAGCGCGCAACTGCTCCCACAGGAAAGCTTGGTGCCCTGCTTTGTGATGAATGGCTGAAAGACCACGGCCAATGATAATTTTTTTATCAGTGATGTTCATGCGACCAACTGGAGCGCGGACGCTAAAGAGAATGTCTCCTGCTTCCGCGATTCGGCTTTCAACTGTGCAGAAAAGACGATCCGTCGGGAATCTCGCTCCGAAATTAGTCACTCCTTGATGGAATGGCAGTCCATCTCCGGCCTCGTTGTAAAACTCAGATTTTGGTGATGTACCCATCGTGAGATTGCAAACATCGCGGAGCTTCTTCACCTCCCACCCCTGCGGAATC
>Ga0210025_1000967_pt1 | contig 33403 bp, 33 predicted proteins | sample CryGeyme20150102_FD_183989 | JGI IMG/M metagenome (GOLD analysis project Ga0210025, IMG submission 183989) | Groundwater microbial communities from Crystal Geyser aquifers in Utah, USA - Crystal Geyser metaG 2015-0102 (SPAdes) (version 2) | ecosystem: Environmental > Aquatic > Deep subsurface >... | reverse complement strand
GTGGTCGCGCGCTACAAGATCGCGACCGGGCACAATGTCCTGCACCCGATGGGCTGGGACGCCTTCGGGATGCCGGCCGAAAATGCTGCCATGGCATCGGGCGGCCACCCCAAGGACTGGACCTACGCCAACATCGCCGACATGCGCGCGCAGATGAAGCCGCTGGGCCTGTCGATCGACTGGTCGCGCGAGTTTGCCACCTGCGACCCGGAGTATTACGGCCAGCAGCAAGCGCTGTTCATCGACATGCTGAACGCGGGGCTGGTCTATCGCAAGAATGCCGTCGTGAACTGGGACCCGGTCGATATGACCGTGCTCGCCAATGAGCAGGTGATCGACGGCAAGGGCTGGCGGTCGGGCGCCGACGTGGAACGGCGCGAGCTCACGCAATGGTTCTTCAGGATCAGCGAGTATAGCGGCGAATTGCTCGATGCCATCGACGGGCTCGACGACTGGCCGGCCAAGGTCAAGCTGATGCAGTCGAACTGGATCGGCCGGTCGCGCGGGCTGCAATTCTCGTTTTCGCTGATCGACGGGCCGGAGGGGCATGACCGGGTCGAGGTCTATACGACCCGGCCCGATACGCTGATGGGCGCGTCGTTCGTCGGCATCTCGCCCGATCACCCGCTGGCCAAAGAGCTCGAGGCGGAACGCCCCGATGTGGCCGCATTCTGCGCGCTGGCGCGCAAGGGCGGCACCACCGAAGAGGCGATCGAAAAGGCCGAGAAGCTGGGCTTTGACACCGGCCTGCGGGTCCGTCACCCCTTTGATACCGCGTGGGAATTGCCGGTCTATATCGCCAATTTCATCCTGATGGATTACGGCACCGGCGCGATTTTCGGCGTGCCCGCGCATGACCAGCGCGACCATGACTTTGCCCGCAAATACGCGCTGCCGATCATCGACACATTTCTGCCGCTGACGGGTGAGCATGACATCGCCGCCGCGCCCTTTGTGCCGGCCAAGACCGACGCCGTCCGCTGGACCCGCGCCTTTGGCTGGGACGAGACCGCCAATGCCAACACCGCCATCGACGCGGCCATCGCCTTTTGCGAGGGCAACGGCGTGGGGCAGGGCGTCACCAAATACCGCCTGCGCGACTGGGGGCTGAGCCGCCAGCGCTATTGGGGCTGCCCGATCCCGGTGATCCATTGCGAAACCTGCGGCGTGGTCCCCGAGGCCAAGGAAAACCTGCCCGTGCGGCTGCCCGACGATGTGACCTTTGACGTGCCGGGCAATCCGCTCGACCGGCATCCGACCTGGCGGGATTGTACCTGCCCGACGTGCGGCGCAAAGGCCCGGCGCGAGACCGACACGATGGACACATTCGTCGATTCGTCCTGGTATTACGCCCGCTTTACCGCGCCCCATGCCGCCACGCCCACCGACATGGCCGAGGCCGAATACTGGATGAACGTCGATCAGTATATCGGCGGGGTCGAGCACGCGATCCTGCATCTGCTCTATTCCCGGTTCTTTGCCCGCGCGATGCAGATCACCGGCCACCTGCCCGCCAAGGCGATCGAGCCGTTCAACGCGCTCTTTACCCAAGGCATGGTCACGCATGAGATCTACCAGACCCGCGACGCCGAGGGCCGCCCGGTCTATCACCTGCCCGAAGAGGTCGAGGGCGGTGTGCTGCGGGCCACCGGCGAAAAGGTCGAGATCATCCCTTCGGCCAAGATGTCGAAGTCAAAGAAGAACGTCGTCGATCCGGTGACGATCATCGCCACCTATGGCGCCGATACCGCGCGTTGGTTCGTCCTGTCCGACAGCCCGCCCGAGCGGGATGTGGAATGGACGGCGGCGGGCGCCGAGGCGGCGCACAAGTTCCTCGCGCGCGTCTGGCGGATCGGCCACGAGATCGCGGCGTTGGCTGACGTGGCGGGGCAGGGCGACGCGGACCTGCTGCGCGCGATGCACAAGACGATCCATGACGTGACGCAAGGGGTCGAGAGTTTTGGTTTCAACGCGGCCATCGCGCGGCTCTATGCCTTTGCCAACACGCTCGCGCGGTCGGATGCGGGCGGTGCGGCGAAACGGCAGGCGATGCGCGCCCTGGCGCAGCTCATGGCGCCGATGACCCCGCATCTGGCCGAAGAGGTCTGGGCGATGCTGGGTGGCGACGGCCTGATCGCCAATGCGCCCTGGCCCGTGGCCGACCCCGCGATGCTGGTCGAGGACAGCGTGACGCTGCCGATCCAGGTCAACGGCAAACGGCGGGGCGAGGTGACGGTGCCGCGCGACATGCCCGTGGCCGAGATCGAGGCGCTGGTGCTGGCCGACGAGGCGGTGGCGCGCGCGCTCGACGGGGCCGCGCCGAAAAAGCTGATCGTGGTGCCGGGCCGGATCGTCAATGTCGTCATCTGACCGCCCTCGCCCGCCCTCGCGCCGCGCGGCCCTGCTCGGGTTCGCGGCGCTGGCGGGCTGCGGTTTTGCCCCGGTCTATGGGCCGGACAGTGCCGCGCTCGCGCTGCGCGACAGCGTCGCTGTGGACGCGCCGCAGACCGTGGACGGCTACCGCTTGCGCCGGGCGCTCGAGGACCGGCTTGGCCGTGCAGCCCCCCCTGCGTTCAGGCTGTCGCTGTCCTATGACGTGACCGAGAGCGCGACGGCGATCACGCCCGGCGGCACGGCCTCGCGCAGCACGCTCGCCGGGGTCGTGCGCTATGCCCTGCGTGCCGAAGGGGGCGAGGCGGTGCTCGTGCAGGGGCAGGTGGACAGCTTTGCCAGCTATGCGACCACAGGCACCACCGTCGCCACACGCGCCGCCGCCGAGGATGCCCGCGCGCGGCTGGCCATGGGGCTGGCCGACCTGCTGGTGACGCGCCTCACCCTCAGCGCGCCGGGGCGCTGAGCCCATGAAGCTCGCCCCCCGCGACGCGCTCGCCTATTTCCGCAAGCCCGACGCCAAGGCCACCGGCCTCCTGATCTATGGCGAGGATGCGATGCGCGTGGCGCAGCGGCGACAAGAGGTGATCACCGCGCTGATCGGCCCGGATGGTGAGGCCGAGATGCGGCTGACGCGCATCCCCGCCTCGGACCTGCGCAAGGATGCGGCGCTGCTCGACGACGCGATCCGCGCGCAGAGCTTTTTTCCCGGCGCGCGCGTGGCCTTTGTCGAAGGGGCGACGGACGGGATGGCCGATGCCATCGCCGCCGCGCTGGCCGACTGGCGTGATGGCGACGCGCAGGTGATCGTCACGGCCGCCCAACTCACGGCCAGATCGGCACTGCGCAAGCTGTTCGAGGGGCACCCCCGCGCCTTTGCCATCGGGCTATACGATGATCCGCCCACGCCTGCAGAGGTCGAGGCGATGCTGGCGGCGGCCGGCCTGACCCGGGTCAGCCGCGACGCCTCTGCGATGCTGTCCGCGCTGAGCCGGAGCATTGATCCCGGCGACTTTCGCCAGACGATCGAAAAGCTGGGCCTCTACAAGCAAGGCGATTCGACCGAAGTCACGCCACAGGATTTCGACGCGGTTGCGCCACAATCCGCCGAAGCAGACATCGACGACCTGATAGCGGTCGTGGCAGAGCGCCAGGACACCCGCATCGCGCCGGTGCTGCGCCGGCTCGCGGCGCAAGGGGTCAATGCGACGGGTGTCTGCATCGGTGCGATGCGCCATTTCCGCATGTTGCACGCGGCCGCCTCTGACCCGGGGGGTGCGGCGGCGGGTGTCGGCAAACTGCGCCCGCCCCTGTTTGGCCCGCGCCGGGATGCCGCCCTGCGGCAGGCCGAGGGGTGGGGGCGCGACCGGCTGGAGGAAGCGCTCGCCGCCTTGCTGGACACCGACCTGCAACTGCGGTCGTCCAGTCCGGTGCCGCAATTTGCCCTGCTTGAACGCGCGTTGATCCGGCTGGCGCGGTCGGGGCGACGTCAGGGCCACGGCGCGCAGTGAAAACAAGCTGTTGAAAACATGGCCGTGAAAACATGGCCGTGAAAACATGGCCTTGAAAACAAGAAAGGCTGGCTCCTTGCGGAACCAGCCTCTTGGGTCATGAACCGATGGAACGCTACCCGAGGGTAGCGCGCGCCATCTTAGTTCGAGCCGGCCAGCGCGATCAGCAGCGCAACAGCGGCGATCGGCAGGATGATGCCCCAGGACGAACGCTGCGCGATCGGCTCAACGATCACAACGGGCTGCTCGATCACAGCGGGGGCGAAACCACCGGCAATGGCGGTGCCACCAACGGTGGCTGCAACGGCGGCGGCGGCGATGGTTTTGGTCAGGCGCATGTCTGTACTCCAGTTGATAAACAAAGCGTTGGGTTGGCTATAGCTTCTTTGATGTCGTAACTCAAGCGCGATGTCCCGGTGTTTCCTTGCCGAAGCCACAATCAAAGTCGATTACTGCGCAAATATGCAACAGTTGGCGAGACGAGCTGGCGCGACTGCACGATCTCTCCGGCACTGTCGAGCCAGTAGAGATTGGTGAAAATCGCCTTGGCGCTCGCGCAGTTCTCTTCAAAGGTGCGGGTCGCGACCTGCCGCAGGCCGAGGTCGATCGTCTCGGTCCCGGTCGCCACGATCTCGCACTCGAATTGCAGCGTGGTGATCCGGTCCTGATCGTCCATGACGTCCATGGCGCGCTGCGCGGTGCCGCCGCCCGCCGCGAGCGCCCGCCGCACCGCCCCGGTATTGGCGGCCATGAGGTCGGACCCCAGCCCACGGGTCGCCACCAGCATCCCGTCCACGAATGCGGCGGTAAAGCCAACCTGCGCGAGCCAGGTCTCGGCCGTGCCATTGTCCATGATCCGCCGCACCGGGATCGGCGGGCCCAGCGTCGGCACGCCGATGATCATATAGCTCTCGAGGTCCGCCGCCATCTCCTGCGGGGTAAAGCCCGGCTGCAAGGTCGGCTGCACGCCGTTGCCGCCCCCGGTCAGCGAGGGCACCGCCCGGCTCGCCAGTGGCAGCAGCAACCCGCCCTGAAACTGGTCGCCGCACCCCGCCAGCGTGGCGAGCATCGCGGCCGCCACTACACCCTTGACCATCGCGCTCATCGCCAGAACCGCCCCCACCCGTCGCTCAGATCGTTCAGATGCCCGTCGCGGACCGTCTCGTAGAGCCGCCCATCGACCACCAGCCGCGCCCCGCCGTCACGGGTCAGCGAGGTGAGCGTGTTGGAAATCTCGCGCCGTGAGGGCTGGCCCAGCACATAGTCAAACGGGATCGACAGGCGGATGCCCTTGTCGAACGACCCCTCGCCGAAATCCTCGAACGGCACGTCGGTCAGCGTGACATAGCCGCCGATTCGCCAGCCATTCGCAAAGGCGCGGTCAAGCGCCACGGTCGCGCCCCAGTCGCCCGCGAGGTAGCGCCCCACATCGACCTGCCCATGAAAGCCATTGCGGAAATCGTAATAGACCGAGGCATGGCCGGTCGTGGTCTGATAGTCCTGAAAGCCCAGCAGCATGTCGAAATCGCGCTGCACCACCTGGTTGACCTCGACCCCGATGCCATAGTTCGCGCCGACCGGCTTCCACAGCAGTTCCGCCGACACGCCGCCGAACATCGGCTCGAGCAGGCCCACGGTGACCCGGGAATAGAGGTCGCGGCCGGGGCGCGCGTAATAGGCCAGCGTCAGGTTCTCGATCCCGGGGTTCCCCTCGACCACATAGCGCCCGATGTTGCGGCGCACCGGCGGCAGGTTCGACGGCGCGACCGATCCGGGGTCATCGGTGCCCACAAGGCTCTGGCGCAGGCGGCCCGAGGCGATCAGGTTGGGCGAAAAGGTATATTGCCCGGTGACGACAAAACCCGCGTCATAGTTCAGCGGCTTGTCGCCATCAAAGACATAGAGCGCGAGATAGGGCGCAATGCCCCAGCTCAGCGGCGAGGCCACCGGCGCGACCGGTGTCAGCGCGGGGGCGCCCGCCGCATCGGTGATCTGCGCGCGCGCCAGCATTTCGGCCGACCCGCCGGCCTGATTCTCCAGCCGTTCGATATCGCTGCGGGTCAGCGTGACCGAGGACATCGCCATGCCGCGCTGCATCGGCTCGAGCGTGATGGTCTCGATCGCGGGCGGCAATTCGCGCGTCAGGATGCGCGCGATGCGGCCCATCGCCTGTGCCTCGGCGCGGTAGCGGGTGTTGGTATAGCGCAGGCGGATCGTGCGGTCGGTGACCGCGAGGCCCGAGAGCGTCACGCCTTCTTCGGCCAGCGCCGCAGAGAGCCGCGCCTGAAGCTGCCCCTGCTGCCCCATATCCCAGCTTTGCGCCGCGCGCACATCGGCGGCACGCACCGCGACGGGCGGCGGCGGCGGCTCCAGCCCGCCGGGAAAGGGGCGTTGATTGGGGTTGAGGATCACGGTGCCGCTCAGCGCAATTTCGCTGCCGTAAAGGTAGGAAAGCCCGATCTGGTAGCCCGGTCGTGGCCGCCAGGTCAGCCCGTAGTTGAGCGGCGAGCGCACGTCGATCAGGCCAAGCTCGCTCTCGCGGCTATAGGCATCCGAGGAATATTCGGCCTTGAGCGTCAGCCGTTCGTTGACGGCATATTCGACCCCGCCAAAGAACGCCGCATCGCCGCGAAAGAACTGGTCGGTCGAGATACGCCCGCCTTCGCCGAAATTGAGCGCGGGGCGCGTGTCGAAATAGGAGGAAAGCGCGCCCAGCGGGTTGTCGAACCCGCCTTGCGAGCCCATCCGCCCCCAGCCGAGGCCGGCGGTCACGCGCAGCGAATCGTTCAGCGCCTTGGTCGCGACGATGTATTCGCTGGAATATTGCCCGGTGCCGAGGAAATCCTGCAAACCGACGCTGATCGCGGGCCAGATCCCGCCCTCGTCGCGGATCTGGTAGCGCAGGTCGAAACTGCGGTCGAAATAGACAAAGCCGTCGCGCGGGGCGGGTTCGCCCGGCAGGGTATATTCATCGACCGAGGCATAGCGGAAACTGCCCGACAGGCGCGGCGTCACCTGGAATGTGAAGGTGCCGCGCCGGTGGCCGCGGAAGAAGCCCAGCGTCGTCGCGATCTCGCCATCGGGGGCGGCGAGGGCAGAGGGCATGTCGATCAGCCCGGGCGTGCCGTAGAGCGTGTAGCTGAGGCCGCGGTCCTGCGCCGCCACCGGCGCCGCGCCGGCAATGGCCATCGCGGCCAGCAGGCCGGCGACAAGGGAACGGTCACGATACTGGGCCATCGGCGCGAAACTCCCCGCGTTGTTCCCCCCTTCCTATCCGCAACTGCGCCGGATTGAAAAGGGATTGGGCAACAGTCGCCGCGCCTTGGGCAGATTGTGGCGCGCCCATCACTGGACCACCAAGGCTTGTGCTGCGCCTGGCAAAGACTTCGTTAACCATCCGCCGCTAGGCTGGCCGCATCATGATCATCTGTCACAGCCGCCGCTTCATCGTCTTTTGCAACCCCGGGACCGGGTCCGCGCCGCTGATGCGGCTCCTGGCGCCCTGGCAGGAGGAGGTCGTCGTGCCCTTTGCCGCGCGGGGGCGCGACACGCCGTTCTACCACCTGATGTCGCCTGCCGAGGCTGAATGGACATTCGACGCGCGCGATCTGGCGTTTCGCAACTACCGGCGCATCACGCTGGTGCAGAACCCCTTTACCCGGCTGCAGGCGCTTTACCTGCGGATCGCGGACACCGACCCGGTCTGGGCCATGAGGCGGCGCGCGGGGCTGGGCCAGCCGCATTTCTGCCGCTGGGTCCATGCGACCCGGCCCGACGGGCGCGGCGCGGGGGGGCGGCGGGCCGACCGCTGGCGCATGTTCGGGAGCTGGTCCGCCGCCGCCTGGTGCGACGGGCGGGTGACGGATGTGCTGCGCACCGAGGCGCTCGCGCGCGAATTGCCGCCGCTGCTGGCGGAGCTTGGCCTCAACCCCGGCGCGCCCGACCTGAGCGCGCCACAGCCGCAGGGCCATTGGTCCACCACCTACGACACCGCCACCGTGCAGACGGTGGCGGCGCGCTATGCCGATGACCTCGCGCGTTTTGACTATGACCACCCGGGCCTTGCCTTGCCCTCCGCGATGTCCAAGATGGCGGCAGGTCAATAGGGGGCAGTCATGTATCAGGTCATCGGCACCATGAAAACGCGCGCGGCGCTGGTCGTCTGGGCGCTCGAGGAAATGGGGCTGCCCTACGAATTGCAGGTCGAACAGCCGCAGTCGGACAGGGTGCGCGCGCTCAACCCGTCAGGCAAGGTGCCGGTGCTGCTGGAGGGCGACGAGATCCTGACCGATTCGACCGCGATCCTGACCTATCTCGCGGACAAGCACGCGATGCTCACCTTTCCCGCCGGCACGCTTGACCGCGCGCGGCAGGACGGCCTGATCCATACGCTGCTCGACGAATTCGACGCGCTGCTGTGGACGGCCGCGCGCCACAGCTTCATCCTGCCGCCCGATCTGCGCGTGCCCGCGATCAAGGACAGCCTGCGGTGGGAATTTGCCCGCAACGCCGCCCGCCTCGCCCCGCGGATCAAGGGGCCCTATCTGATGGGCGAGACGTTCACCATCGCCGATATCGTGGCCGAACATTGCCTGAGCTGGGCGCGCGCGATCCGCTTTGCGCATGAGGTGCCCGCGCTCGACAGCTATCTGGCGCATGTCCAGACGCGGCCCGCCTTTCAGCGGGTCAAGGCGTAGCGCGCCGCCTCGCGCCCCGCTGCGCGCCCGGTCGCAAGGCAGCCGGTGATGAGGTAGCCGCCCGTCGGCGCCTCCCAGTCGAGCATTTCGCCCGCCGCAAACACGCCGGGCCGGTCGCGCAGCATGAACCCGTCGAGCGCGTCGAACCGCAGCCCGCCTGCGGTCGATATCGCCTCGTCCAGCGGGCGGGGGCCGGCGTGGCGCACCGGCAGCGCCTTGATCAGCGGGGCGAGGGCTTCGGGCAGCGGGCGCGCGAACTCCTGCACCAGCGCGAGGCGCAGCGGGTCGAGCCCCAGCACCCGGCGCAGATGCGCGGCCACGGTCGCCTTGCCGCGTGGCCGGGCCAGTCGCGCGGCCACGTCGGCCAGCGCCACGTCGGGCATCAGGTCGAGCGTCAGCGCCGCACCCTCCCGCACCGCGCGCGACACCGCATAGACGCCGCCGCCCTCGATCCCGCGCGCTGAAATGACGAACTCGCCCCGGTCGCGCGACGCGCCGGCCTGCAAGGCGCATCCCTTGACCGGCTGGCCGAAGTGCCGATGCATATGCGCGGACCAGTCCACGACAAAGCCCATGTTCGCAGGCTGGAACGGCGCGACAAGGCCCGGCATCAGCCCCGCCCATGCGCCATCCGACCCCAGCCGCGCCCAACTCGCCCCGCCCAGCGCCAGAACGGTCACGACGGGGCGCAGCGCCGCGCGGCCCTCGGGCGTGGCAAAGGTCAGCGCGCCCCCGTCCCAGCCGGTCAGGCGCCAGCGGGTCTGCAACGTCACTCCCAGCGCGTCGAGCCGTCGCAGCCAGGCCCGCAGCAGCGGTGAGGCCTTCATCGCGACCGGAAACACCCGCCCGGTCGAGCCGGTAAACACCGCCTGCCCCAATCCGCGCGCCCAGTCCTGCACCGCGTCCGGCCCGAATTCCGCCAATGCCGCGTGCAGCGCCGGGGGCAGGGGGGCATAGGCGGCGAGGTAGCCGGCGTCATCCTTGGTGATGTTGAGCCCCGACTTGCCCGCCATCAGGAACTTGCGCGCGGGCGATGCCATCGCCTCGGCAATGGTCACGCGCAGCCCCGCCTGCGCCAGCATCTCTGCCGCCATCAGCCCGGCCGGACCCGCCCCGATGACCAGCGCATCTGTCACGCGGGCAGGCTGCCTTTGATCTCGACCACCCGGTGCGGATAGGGGATCTCGATGTCATGGGCCTTGAGCGCGTTCCAGATCAGGAACAGCACTTCGGAATTGTACTTGTTCTTGCCGTCGTCGATTCCGTTGACCCAATACTCGACTGCGAAATCAACACCGCTCTCGCCAAAGCCGCGCAATTCGCAATCGGGCGGCTCGGGGTCATCGAGGATGTCGGGGTGCGCAGCGACCGCCGCCGCCACGATGTCGGGGACAAGATTGATGTCGGTGTCATAGCTGACGGAAAACAGCGCCTCATAGCGGTTGGCCGACCCCGCGTCGGAATAGTTGACCACGCGGGTGGTGATGAAATGTTCGTTTGGCACCACGATCCAGCGGCCGTCAAAGGTCTGCAGGATTGTCGCGCGCGCTGTCATCTTGACGATGCGCCCGGCCTCGCCGCCGTCAAGCTCCACATAGTCGCCCACCGTCGCCTGCCCTTCGAGCAGCAGGATCACGCCCGAGATGAAATTCGACGCGATCTGTTGCAGGCCAAAGCCGATGCCGACACCGATCGCACCGCCGATGACGGCCAGCGAGGTGAGCGAGATGCCCATGATGTTCATCAGCAGAAGGAAGGCGATGCCATAGATCGCGATCTCGGCCGCCTTGAGCGACAGTTGCCGGATCGCCGGGCGCATCGGCTGTCGGCTGATGTAGCTCGACGACTGGCCGTTGGTCCACATCCCGAACCAGAACAGCAGGCTCCCCGCGATCACCCCGCGCAGCAGGGCCATCGCGGAAAAGCTGATGTTGCCCAGTTCGATCACGCTTTCGCTCAGCGCAGCGGTGATGTCGTCGAGGATGCCCAGCGCATAAAGCGCGGCCACCGGCACCAGCACGAAGCGACCGAGGAACTTGAGGAACGGGTCGGTGACGATCTGTTGCACGAGGATGCGCGCGGCGAGGAACAGGAACACCCGCTTGCCGAATGCGATCACCGCGCCCGACCCGAAGAGGGACCGCGTGACCTGCTCGCCCAGCGCGGTAAAGGCATAGGCAAAGAGCGGCAGCAGCAGCGGCAGGAACATCAGCACGAAGCGGCGCGCGCGGGCGAGCATGGTCTCGCTGTCCGGATCGGGGGTGAGCACCCGCGCCAGCCGGGGCCGCAGCATCCGCGCGGCAATCACCGCGAGCAGATAGGCGCCCACCAGCAGCGCGAATTGCGACCATGCGGCGGGCGACAGCAGCCAGCCCTGCGCCAGCACCACCGCCCGGTCAAAGGCGTCGAGCGCCTGTTGTGCAATCCCGTCCATCGTTACCCCTTTACCGCCGTCCCGATCAGATCAGCCCGACCCGCCGCCGAATCGCCTCGTCGCGCAGCGACACCTCCTGCCCGATGGAATCATCCGCATCCGGCCCGCACATCCACAGAAGCGCCCGCGCGGGCCAGTCGGCGGGGATATGCACCGCCCAGTCAAGCTGGCTCACCGGGTTGACGCCCGAGGCCGCGATCTCGCGCTGCATCTGCGTGGCGACGGTGCCGGGCGACAGGCCCATCGCGCGGATGCCCTTGCCCCGGTTTTCGTGGTCGGCCATGGCGGTGAGCATCGCGGCGCCGGCCTTGGAGGCGCAATAGGCCGACCAGCCTTCGATGGCGTGATGCGCGGCACCGGATGAAATGGTCAGCACAGTGCCGCCGCCCTGCGCCACCATCACCGGCAACGCCGCGCGCATCCCGTGAAAGATCCCCTTGAGGTTGATGTCGATGGTCTTTGACCAGTCATCCGGGTCAGCATCGGCCAGTTGCGCGATGGGGGTGATCACGCCCGCATTGCCGATCAGCACATCGAGCCGGCCAAAGGTCGCGACCGTGGCCGCCACCGCCGCCTCGACCTCCCAGAAGCGGCTCACGTCGCAGGGAATGGCGAGTGCCGCCGGCCCGATGTCGCCGGCGAGGGCGGCAATCGCCTCGCCGTCACGGGCGATCAGGGCGACCCGCGCCCCCGCCGCGGCAAAGACGCGCGCGGCCTCGGCCCCGATCCCGCGGCTGGCGCCGGTGATCAGCACAACTTTTCCGGTCATCGGCATCTTTATGTCCTTCTGACATCTTTTGTTTGGGATAAACCGATACTAGGTTCTGGTCCAGATTTCCTGACCTTGACCGGACCGGGCCAAAGGCGGGATAACCAGGTTGTTTATCACAGGGAAGGTTCTCAGATGACCGCATTTCAACATATCCGTTCCGGCGTGTGCATTGCTGCGCTTTTCACCGGCACGGCTGCGATGGCCGATGTCACCGCCCAGCAGGTCTGGGACGACTGGCAGGCCAACCTCGGGCTTTACGGCAATGACAGCGTGACGGTGGGCAGCCAGTCGCTTGTGGGCGGTGTGCTGACCGTGACCGACCTTGCGATCAACTCCGACGACGGTTCGACGGCGCTGTCGGCCACGCTCGCCTCACTGGTGTTCACCGAAAACGGCGACGGCACGGTGTCGGTCACGATGTCCGACGAATACCCCTTCACCGCCACCACCACGCCCGAGTTCGGCCCCGCGCAGGAAATCACCGGCGCGCTGCGCAGCACGGGCATGGCGATCACCGTCGAGGGCACGCCCGAAGAGATGTTCTACGCCATCTCGGCGGACCGTTATGCCGTGCATGTTGACAACGTGAGCGAGGACGGCACGGTCATCGTCAATGACATGCTGTTTGCGTTCAATGACCTGATGGGTCAGTATCGGACCGCGACCAGGGATGATGGTAAGCGCCTCGTCGAATACAATGTGGGATCCGGTTCGCTCGACGTCCTGCTCGATGTTGACAATCCGGACGAGGACACGGTCCTGACCCTGTCGGGCAAGATCGAAGGTCTCAGGACCAATGCCATTGTCGTGATGCCCGCCGATGCGGCAGTGATCGAGCCCGAGCAGATGTTTGCGGCCGGCCTCGAGATTGCGGGCGGCTATGACTATGAAGCCGCCAATTACATGTTCTCGATGACCCAATTCGGCGATACGACCAATGGCACCGCCTCGGTGCCTTCGGGCGGTGAGCTGACCGTCTCGATGGACGCCGATCAGGTCGGGTTCGATTCGAAGGTGAACGGGGTCGAGGTGAACGTCTCGGGCGACATGATGCCTTTCCCCATCACGGTGTCGCTCGCCGAATACGGCTTTGGCATCCTGATGCCGCTCAGCAAATCCGACACGCCTGAGGATTTTGCCGCGCTGGTCAACCTCAGCGGTCTGTCGGTCAATGACGAGATCTGGTCGATGCTCGACCCCGGTGCGGTCCTGCCGCGTGATCCCATCACGGCGATCATCGATCTGAGCGGCAAGGCCCGCCTGTTCTACGACATCCTCGACCCGGCACAGGCCGATGCGATGGCGATGGCCGATGTCCCGGGCGCGCTGGATGCGATCACCCTGAACGCATTCGCGCTCGAAGCGGGTGGCGCGTCGATCACGGGCGAGGGTGGCTTTACCCTCGACAACACCGACATGACCACGATCCCCGGCTTTCCGCGCCCCCAAGGCGAGGTCAATCTCGCGATCAACGGTCTGAACGGCCTGCTCGACAAGCTGGTGCAGATGGGGCTGCTGCCCGAGGATCAGGCGATGATGCCGCGCATGATGATGGGCATGTTCGCCACGACCGTCGGTCCGGACCAGCTCACCTCCAAGATCGAGATCAATGCCGAAGGCCATATCCTCGCCAACGGCCAGCGGATCCAGTAATTCGCGACGGCCATTGGACGGCCCTTGCGCGATACCCATGAACGGGGCGGCACCGCCCGCCCCGTTTGCTTTTCAGCCCACCATTTCAGAGAGGACGCGACGATGACCCTGATGCACCGCCTGCTGGCAGGCACCGCCATGGCCCTGCTGGCGCAGAGCGCCGCCGCCGACATCTCGGCAGATGATGTCTGGGCCAACCAGGTCGCCCTGGCCGAACGCACCGGTGCCACGGTCAGTGCGACCCAGACCCGCGATGGCGCCACGCTGACCGTGACCGACATCGTCTGGGACTATGTCTTTCCGATGGGGGCCGGGCAGATGTCGCTGGGCCTGGGTAGCCTGTTTCTGACCGAAAACGGGGATGGAACCGTGGCGGTCAGCTATGGCGACGTGCTGCCGCTCACCGTGTCGGGCGAGATCGCTGGCCCTGACAGCATGACTTTCGACATGGCGATGGAAGTGGCCTTTACCGGCCACAGCAGCGTCGCCAGCGGCGTGCCGGGCGACGTGACCTATACCGATGCGACCGACAATCTTGCGATCACGCTCGTCAGCTTTGACAGTTCCGAGCTTAGTGACGCTGACGAGGTCAACATCGACCTTCTGCTGTCCATCGACGACAGCCGGACCATCACCCGCGTCACCGAGGGCGATCTGCTCACGGTCCTGTCAGAAAGCACGACCGGCCGCACGATCAGCGATATCGGCTTTGCGATCGGCCCCGATGTCACATCGCGTGCGGTCAGCGCGACCGGCAGCGCCACCGCCACCATCGACGTGGCCTTGCCCGCCGGGCCGATCGACGTGATGAACCTGTCGCAGGCGCTGCGTGACGGCATGAAGATCAGTCTGGACGCCACCAGCAACGACATCCGGTCGCAGACCATCGCCACGCTGAACGGCGAGATGGTGTCTGACCAGTCGCAGACCGTCGCTGGCTCGACCCAGGGGATCAGCCTCGATGCCAAAGGGCTGTCGCTCACCGGCACGGCGACCGATGCGCGGATCGACATGCCGATGGATGCGGCGATCCCGTTTCCGATCAGCCTGGCCATCGCCGGGGCCGAGATCGGCTTTCTGATGCCGATCAACAGCGCCGATGACCCGCAGCCCTATTTCCTGACGGTCAACATCGGTGGGCTGACGATCAACGAGGATATCTGGTCGCTGTTGGACATGTCGCGGCAACTCCCCCGTGACCCGGTCGATCTCCTGGTGCGCGTCGGCGGCACCGCGCGGGTATTCGTGGACCTGCTCGACTTTGAACGGCTGGTGCCCTTTGTCGATCAGGGCGGCATTCCCGCCGAACTCAACACGCTCGAATCCCTCAGGATGGAGCTGAGCGCGGTCGGCGTCGCTGCTGATGCCGAGGGGTCATTCGTGTTCGACAACAACGACATGGTCACCTTTGGCGGCGTCCCCCGGCCCGAAGGCAGCCTCTCCGCCAATGCCAGCGGCGTGAATGCGCTGCTCGACCGGCTGATCGCGATGGGTCTGGTGCCCGAGGATCAGGCGATGATGCCGCGCATGATGATGGGCATGTTTGCCCGTGTGACCGGTGATGACCAGCTGTCCACCACCGTCGAGGTCAATGCCGAAGGTCATCTGATCGTCAACGGCCAGCGGATGCAGTAAATCCGGCCCGCCCCCCGCTTGCAGGCGGCGGCGGGGCGGACTACCTCCGGGGTCATGCCCTCATCAAAGGATACCCCGATGCAGCGCGACCTTTCCTTGCTCACCGACCGTCTGCTTGCTGCCGCCCGCGCCGCCGGCGCCGATGCGGCAGATGCCATCGCGGTGGACGGCACGTCGGTCTCCATCGACGTGCGGCAGGGGCGTCTGGAACAGGCCGAACGGTCCGAGGGGATCGACATCGGGCTGCGCGTGTTCATCGGGCAGCGGCAAGCGAATGTGTCCTCCTCAGACATCAGCGACACCACCATCGCGGATATGGCCGTGCGCGCCGTGGCCATGGCGCGCGAGGCACCGGCCGACCCCACCGCCGGCCTCGCCGACCCGTCGCAACTGGCGCGCGAGACCGACAGCGGGCGGCTCGACCTCCATGACCCGACGCCAGAGCCCGACGCCGCCACCCTGCAAGAGGACGCGCGCCGCGCCGAGGCCGCAGCGCTCGACAACCCCGCCATCAGCCAGGTGCAGTCCGCCTCGGCCGGCTACAGCCACCGCCGTGTGCATCTGGCCGCGACCAACGGGTTTTCCGCCGGCTACCAGCGGTCCGACCGGGGTATTTCCTGCGTGGCGATCACCGGCAGCGGCACGGCGATGGAGCGGGATTATGACCACGACAGCCGCATCTTTCAGGCCGACCTGCGCACGCCCGAGGATATCGGCACCTCTGCCGCCGCCCGTGCCGTGGCCCGGGCAGGTGCGACCCGGCCCAGGACCGGAACCTGGCCGGTGCTCTTTGACGAACGGGTCGCCGCGTCGCTGATCGGCCATCTGGTGCAGGCGATCAACGGCAGCGCCATTGCGCGCGGGTCGAGCTGGCTGCGCGACGCGATGGACAGCCCCGTGCTGCCCGTCGGCCTGTCGCTGGTCGAGGACCCGCACCGCCCGCGCGCCGCCGCCTCGCGCCTCTTTGATGGCGAGGGTCTGCCGACCGCCCGCCGCGCGATTGTGGAGGATGGCGTGCTGCGGTCCTGGACGCTCGACCTTGCTACCGCGCGCAAGCTGGGGCTCGAGAGCACGGCTAATGCATCACGCGGCACCTCTGGCCCGCCGCAGCCCGCGGCCGGGAATCTCGCGCTGACGCAGGGCGCGCACAGCCTGGCGGAGCTGATTTCGCAGATGGGCACGGGCCTCTATGTGACCTCGATGATCGGATCGACCATCAACCCCAATACCGGCGATTATTCGCGCGGCGCGGCAGGCTTTTGGGTGCAGAACGGCGAGATCATCGGCCCGGTCAACGAATGCACCATCGCGGGCAACCTGCGCGAGATGCTGTTGCGCATCATTCCCGCCAATGACGCCCGTCCGCATCTGAGCCGCGTCGTCCCCTCGATCCTGATCGACGCGATGACGCTTGCCGGCGACTGAGCGCGCAGCAGGATCCCGCGCAATTCTGCGGCGCCGACCGGCGGAGTCCCGCGCGTTTCGCAAATGAACGTAGCGTCAACGGGCTGTCGTCGCCGCCGGGCGATGTAACGGCGCAGCCGCGCCCCCACCTGATGATCGTGGCGGGCCGCATCGGCCTGCCTGGCATCCCAAGGCCCTGCGCCTGCGCCAATCCTCAGAAACAAGATCCTGAAAGGAGGCCCGAAATGGCCAGCGAAAGCACTTCGAACAAGGCGGCGGCGGACTACGAAGCGATCGTGGCGCAACTCAACGCGCTGCGTGACGACCTCGCCAAGCTGGGCGATTCGGTTGGCAAGGCCGCCAATGACACGGGCAAGACCCTCGCCCGCGATATCGAGGACGGAGTGGCCGGCGCCGCGCGCTATGTGAGCCACAAGGGCCACGAGGCGGATCTGCGGGTCGAAACGGCGATCGCGTCGAACCCTTACCTCGCGCTTGGCCTTGCGGCGGGCGTCGGGCTGCTGCTGGGCGCGCTGACGCGACGGGGCTGACCGGATGAACGGCTTGCCAGTTGTCCTGCTGGCCCGCATGGCTGCAAATCTGCGCCGCGCGGGCCGGACCGCGGCACGCGATGTCGCGGTGATGCTCCTCGCGGGCCTCGTCTTTGTGGCTGGCGCGGGGTTTTTGGTGGCGGCGGGCTTTGGCGCGCTGTCCCGGGCGCTTGATCCGGTGGTGGCTGCCCTTGTCATGGGGGCCGGTCTGATGGCCCTGGCGGGGCTCATCCTGCTGGCCCGCCCGCGCCGGCGGCCTGCTCTCGCGCCGGCGGTGGCGGCCCCGCTGGCGGCCCCGCCGCCCCTGCCGGCCCTGCCGCAGGCGATCGGCCCGGCGGCGCTTTTTGTCGCGGCCTTTGTGCTGGGGCGCAACATCCGCTAGCACTGCAGCCAAAGAGGGGGGCAGGCCGCAAGCCGCGCTTGACCCCCCGCCGCAAACCCGTAGCGTGCCGGCCGACACATCACGACAGGATTGCCGCAATGACCCAGCGCCTTCACCTCGTCTTTGGCGGGGAATTGATCGACCCGACGCGCACCGCGTTCAAGGATGTGGATGACATCCATATCGTCGGAATCTTTCCCGACTATGCGAGCGCCTACAACGCCTGGAAGTCCGAGGCGCAGCGCACCGTGGACAACGCCCATATGCGCTATTTCATCGCCCACCTGCACCGTCTGCGCGACGAAGAGGTGCCCGCCTCTTCTACCGCTGAAATGGATAGTTGACGGCAAGGGACACAATGGCGCGTGCCCTGCCGCTTTCGGCCTACCTTGCCCTGCATCGCGGCAGACCGGGTGCCTTTGGCGCGCCGGGCGTGCCGCGCCCCTCGGGTGTGCTGATCTGGGTGCATTGCCCTGATCCCGCGCGGATCGCGGTTGTCACCTCGGTGGCGCAACGGCTTCTGGCCGAGGGGGACCGGCTGACCCTGTTGGTGACCTGCACCGACATTCCGGCCAACACGCCCGCGCTGCCCCAGATGATCCTGCAACCCGTCCCGCCCGAATCGCGTGCTGCGGTGCGGGTGTTTCTGGACCATTGGCGGCCCGATCTTCTGGTCTGGCTGCATGGGGATCTGCGTCCGGTCCTGCTGTCCGCGACCGAAGACCCGGCGCTGCCCCGGCTTCTGGCCGATATCGCGGCTGACCATGTCACCCTGACCGGGGGCAACTGGATGCCCGGCCTGACCGGCGCGGTGCTCGACCTGTTCGATTGCGCGCTGGTGCATGACCATGCCGCCGCGGCGCGGCTGCGCACGCTGGGCATGCCCACGGACCGGATCGAGGTGGCGGGCCCGCTCGAGCCCGATCCGCCGGTGCTGCCCTGCAACGAGGCGGAACGGCGCGACCTCGCGCAGGTGGTCGGGCCGCGTCCTGTCTGGCTCGCCGCCGACCTGCCGCTGGCCGAACTCGATGCGGTGATCTCCGCGCACCGGCTGGCCAGTCGCAGGGCCCACAGGCTCTTGCTGCTCATCGTGCCGTCGGATCCGGCGGCTGGCCCCGAGATCGTCAGCCGGCTGCGCGACGAGGGGTTGATCGTGGCCTGCCGCGCCTCGGGTGACGAACCCGATGAGCCGGTGCAGGTCTATCTGTCGGACAATCGCGAAGAGATGGGTCTGTGGTACCGGTTGTCGCCGATCACCTATCTGGGCGGCACGCTGACGGGCCCGGGCGGCCGCCACCCCTATGAGCCGGCGGCGCTCGGCTCGGCTGTGCTGCACGGGCCGGTGACCGACGGCTACACCGCCGCCTATGCGCTGCTCTCCGGGGCAGGGGCGGTGCGCGCCGTGCGCACGGCGATGGACCTGGGACATGCGGTCGAGGTGCTGCTGGCGCCGGACCGGACCGCCGCGATGGCGCATGCCGCCTGGGATGTGACCTCGCGCGGGGCGAATGTGACCAACCGGCTGGCGGAACTGATCCGCGTCCGGCTCGACCGGCTGGGGGCCTGAGCGGTGCGCGCGCCTGACTTCTGGTTTCGAGAGCCCGGTTGGCAGGCGGCCCTGCTTGCGCCGCTGGGTGCGGTCTATGCGGGGCTGACCGCGCGGCGGGTGGCGCGCGGCGGCGGCTTTCGCGCGCGCGTTCCGGTGATCTGCATCGGCAATATCAATGTGGGCGGCACCGGCAAGACGCCGACCGCCATCGCGCTGGCGCAGCGGCTGGCGGGCCGGGGCCTCGCGCCGCATGTCGTCATGCGCGGCTACGGCGGGCGGCTCACCGGCCCGGTGCAGGTGGTCGAGCGCGGGCATACCGCCGCCGATGTGGGCGACGAGGCGCTGCTGCTTGCGGCCTTTGTGCCGACCTGGGTCGCGCGCGACCGGGCGGCCGGCGTCGCGGCGGCGCAGGCGGCGGGTGCGGGCGTGATCCTGCTCGACGATGGCCACCAGAACCCCGCCGTGGCGCGCGACCTCGCGCTGGTGGTGGTGGATGCCGCGCAGGGCTTTGGCAATGGCCGCGTGCTGCCCGCCGGGCCGCTGCGCGAACCCGTGGCGGCGGGGCTGGAGCGCGCCGATCTGCTGCTGTCGGTTGGGCCAGCCGCCGCGCAGGCGGGCTTTGCCGCGCGCTGGGGGCAGGCGGTGGCCCCGCGCCCGCATCTGACCGGGCATCTCGCGCCGCTGCGCACCGGGATGGCCTGGCAGGGGATGCGCCTCCTTGCTTTTGCCGGCATCGGCAACCCGGACAAGTTCTTTGCCACCCTGCGCGCCTTGGGCGCCGATCTGGTGCGGGGCGAGGCGCTCGACGATCACCAGCCGCTGACCGAGGCGCTGATGAAACGGCTCGAGATCGAGGCGCGCGCGCGGCAGGCGCAGCTTGTCACCACCGAAAAGGATGCCGTGCGCCTGCCTGCGGCGTTCCATCCAAAGGTTCTGACCCTGCCCGTGCGGCTCGAGCTTGACGATTGGGGGCCGCTCGACGCGGCGCTGGCGCGGCTGGGCCTCAGCCCGAAATGATCGCCTGATCCTGCCCCAATGCGGGCGAAGGCCGGTCGAGCACCAGCCTGGCGTCGGAAAAGCGGAACGGGCTGCGCACACCCGGCACGCCGCCAGGGTCGATCCGCAGCCCCCGCGCGATGACCTGCGGGTCCGCAAAGACCTCTTCCATCGTGTTGATCGGGCCAGCCGGCACACCCGCGCCCTCGCAGGCGGCCAGAAGTGCCGCCTTGGTCATCCGCCGGGTGGCCTCCATCAGCAGCGGGACCAGCACATCGCGCCCGCGCAGGCGCAGGGCGTTGGTGGCCCAGGCAGGGTCATCGGCCAGCGCGTCGCAGCCTATCACCCGGCAGAACCGCTGATATTGCCCGTCATTGCCCGCCGCGATGATGACATGGCCATCGGCGCAGTCGAACACCTGATAGGGCACGATATTGGGGTGCGCATTGCCCAGCCGCCTGGGCGAGACCCCGGTCGTGAGGTAATTCATCGCCTGATTGGCATTCACCGCCGCCGCGACATCGAGCAGCGCCATGTCGATCTGCTGCCCCCGCCCCGTCGCCGCGCGCTGGTGCAGCGCGGCGAGCATCGCAGAGGTCGCATAGAGGCCGGTCAGGATATCGGTCACGGCAACGCCGACCTTTTGCGGCTGCCCGTCAGGCGCGCCGGTATAGGACATCATCCCGCCCATGCCCTGGATGATGAAGTCATAGCCCGCGCGCTGCGCATAGGGGCCGTCCTGGCCAAATCCGGTGATCGAGCAATAGATCAGCCGCGGGTTCAGCGCCGAAAGGCCAGGGTAGTCGAGCCCGTATTTCGCCAGCCCGCCGACCTTGAAATTCTCGATCAGGATATCGGCATCGGCCACCAGCGCGCGCAGCGCCGCCTGACCCTCGGCGGTGCGAAAGTCGATCACGACAGACCGTTTGCCCCGGTTGCAGCCGTGGAAATAGGCCGCACTCCCCTCGGGCTCGACAAAGGGCGGGCCCCAATGGCGTGTGTCGTCACCCTCGGGCGCCTCGACCTTGATGACCTCTGCCCCCAGATCGGCGAGCGTCTGGCCGGCCCAGGGGCCAGCCAGAATGCGCGCCAGTTCGATGACCCTGAGGCCGGCGAGCGGCGCCGTCATGGTCACTCGGCCAGTTTTGCGTCGAGGATTTCGGCCAGGGCCTGATAGGACATGTTGGAGTATTTCACGCCGTTGACGAACAGCGTCGGGGTCGACTCGACGTTGTCCCGGGTGGCGTTCTGCTCGAACCAGGCGACGAGGTTCTGCGCGGTGGCACCATCCGCCATGCAGGCATCGAGCATCGCATCGTCAAGGCCCGCCGTCTTGCCGATGGTGCGCAGCCGGTCCGCGATGGTGGCCGGGTCGCCGCCGGCGGCCCATTCGCGCTGCTGTGCGTAGATCAATTCGCTGATGCCAAAGAACCGCAACTCGCCGCCGCAACGCGCGATCATCGACGCCCAGAGGCCGAAGCGGTCGAAATAGACCTCGCGGTAGATGAACCGCACCTTGCCGGTGTCGATGTAATTGGCCTTGAGCTGCACGAACTGGTCGGCATGGAAGGCCGCGCAATGCGGGCAGGTGAAGGAGGCGTATTCGATCACCTCGACCGGCGCATCAGCCGCGCCCAGCACCATGTCCTGGATGCTCGAGGTGTCGATGGTGACATCCTGCGCCATCGCGGCACCCAGGAGCGGGTCAATCGCGCTGCGCGGCCGGGTCAGCGCCCAACCTCCGCCGACGACGATGGCGGCTCCGGCGGCGGTCAGAAGAAGGCGTCGTTTCATGTGGACCTCTTGTCAGTCGATTTCACTTTGGACAGCACATTGGCTGCCAACGCTTCAAGTGCAAGTCGCAAATCCGTGTTCCCGACCTCGCGCACGGCTTCGCTGGCGGCGGCCAGCGTCGCGGGATCGGGCGCGCGGGGCTGTCTGGGCGCGGGGGCAAAGGCGATCTGCCCTTCGGCAAAGCCTGTCGGCGCGGTCTGGGTGATGCGCACGCGGGCGATGGCGCGGTAGCCATAGCAGGCGTTCACCTTGTCGCGGATCTGGTCCTTCTGCATCTCGATCATCGGGGCCTGCGCGCCGGTGGTCAGGATGCTGAGCGTGGCGCCGAACCCGTCGCGCGCATAGCTCACGTTCACGGGCTGCGCGACCTGCGCCACGCCTTCGCCCACGATCTCGGCCCAATGGGTGAGCAGCCGCGTGACGGCAAAGCCGCGCGCCTCTGAAGCGGAGCGGATGCGCGTCTGCATCAGGCTCGACGCCTGGGCGAATCCGCGGGTAGAGGGGCTGCGTGGCTTTGTCATGGTTGAGATCTAGTTTAGACCAAGGTCAGCAGGCAGGCCAAGGAAACCGGACGGCAGGGGCGGGAATAATTGCAAGGTGATGAACTCAGCCGCGCGCTGCTCGCCTGGTATGACCGCCATGCGCGGGTGATGCCCTGGCGCGTGGGGCCGGCCGCCCGCGCGGCTGGGGTGCGGGCCGACCCCTACCGCGTCTGGCTGTCCGAGGTGATGCTGCAACAGACCACCGTCGCCGCCGTGCGCGCCTATTTCGACCGTTTCACGACGCTTTGGCCGACGGTCGAAGCGCTGGCCGCTGCGCCCGACGCCGATGTCATGGCCGCTTGGGCGGGGCTGGGCTATTACGCCCGCGCCCGAAACCTTCTGAAATGCGCGCGTGCCGTGGCGGGCGATCAAGGCGGGCGGTTTCCGGCCAGCCGCGAGGAGTTGCTGCGCCTCCCCGGCATCGGCCCCTATACCGCGAGCGCCATCGCCGCCATCGCCTTTGACGAGGCCGCGACCGTGGTGGACGGCAATGTAGAGCGGGTGATGGCCCGGCTTTACGACATCCACACGCCTTTGCCGGCGGCCAAGGACCTGCTGACCGCGCGGGCCGCGGCGCTCACTCCGCAGGAGCGGCCCGGCGATCATGCGCAGGCGGTGATGGACCTGGGCGCCACGATCTGCACGCCGCGCAGCCCCGCCTGCGGCCTGTGCCCCTGGCGCGCGCCCTGCGCCGCGCGGGCGGCGGGCACGCAGGCGGAGCTGCCGCGCAAGACCCCGAAAAAGGTGCAGCCGGTGCGGCGGGGCTATGCCTATGTCGCGCGGCGGGCCGATGGGGCCTGGCTGCTGGAAACCCGGCCCGACAGCGGCCTTCTGGGCGGGATGCTGGGCTTTCCCTGTTCTGACTGGTCGGATGCCCCCGCCCCCGCCCCGCCTGTCGCGGCCGAGTGGCAGGCGCTGGGCGAGGAGGCGCGCCACACCTTTACCCATTTCCACCTGCGCCTGAGCATCCTCGTGGCCCGCCTGCCGCAAGACGCCGCCCCCGCGCGCGGCACCTTTCACCCGGCCGCCACATTCCGCCCCGCCGCCCTGCCGACGGTGATGCGCAAGGTGCATGACCTCGCCGCCGCGACGCTGCGCCATGGTTGAGGCGCGGGCCGCGCGGGCCTAAACTTTGCCTGAAAGTCATGCTTTGATAACCATCTTTGCTGTAAGAGGTCAGTCATGATCGCCGCCAAGGACCTGCCCCGCCTGCGCAATGCGCTGCCGTTCTGGCTGTCGCTGATCACCGTGCCCGCCGCGGTGATCGGTGCGGTGCAGGGCGGCTGGACGGTGTTTCTGCTGCCGCTGGTGACATGGGTGCTGTTCGACATCCTCGACCTTTTTGCCGGGCTGAATACCGACAATGCCGATCCGCAGACGCCCGAGGCCGACCTGTTCTGGTATCGCGCCATCACGCTGATATGGTTCCCGGTCCAGTTCGCCATCACCTTTGGCATGATCTGGTATGTGACCGGCGCCCCGCATCTGGTCTTGTGGGAAAAGCTGGTGCTGTTCTTTGGCGTGGGCGTGATCTCGGGCGCGGTGGGGATCGTCTATGCGCATGAGCTGATGCACCAGAAATCCGTGCTCGAGCGCTGGCTGGGCGACCTGCTGCTGGCGCAGGTGCTCTACAGCCACTTCCGGTCGGAACATCTGCGGGTGCATCACATCTATGTCGGCACCCCCCGCGACCCGGTGACGGCGCGCTACAACGAAGGGTTTCACCGCTATTTCTGGCGGGTGCTGCGCGACTGTCCGCCGTCTGCCTGGCGCGCGGAAAAGGCGCTGCTCGCGCGCAAGGGGCTTGGGATGGGGAGCCTTCAGAACCCGTTCTGGCGCTATGGCCTGCTGCAACTGGCGATGCTGGCGCTGGCCTATGCGCTGGGCGGGCTGGCGGGGCTGGGGTTCTTTGTCTTTCAGGCGTTCATCGCCATCTGGCAGCTCGAGATCGTGAATTATGTCGAACATTACGGCCTCACCCGCCGGCATCTGGGCGAGGGCAAATATGAACATGTCCTGCCGCGCCATTCGTGGAACTCGGCGCATCGCGCGTCGAACTGGTTCCTGATCAACCTGCAGCGCCATTCCGACCATCATTACAAGCCTGATCGCCGCTTTCCGCTTCTCCAGACCCACGGGCCCGAGGCCGCGCCGCAACTGCCCTATGGCTATCCGCTGATGGCGGGGGCGGCGATGATCCCTCCCTTGTGGCGGCGGGTGATGAACCCCAGGGTCCGCGCCTGGCGCAAGGCGCATTACCCCGACATCACCGATTGGGCGCCCTACAACAAGGCGGCCTTTCCGCTGCCGCGCTGAGGCGCGCCGGCCCGGCAGGCGCGCCTGTGGCGGCTTCGGGAGCCTCCGGCGGGGATATTTTTGGCCAAAAGATGCTTGCAGATTGCGTGCGCCACTGGTGCCCTGCGCCGGGTAACGGAGCGTAGAATTGACCCAGATCAGTGCAACTCGTGCCGGGCGTCCCTATCTGTCAAGTGAAGTAACAGAAGGATAAATCATGCTTTATGTCGATTTGCCGACGCAGGGAGAACTGCGCAAGCTGGCCGAGGCGCGTGACGCGGCCACCGTCAGTTTCTACATCGCCACAACGCCCGAGACACAGCAGATCGGCGCCGCGCGCACGCAACTGGGCAACCTTCTGAAAGAGGCGGAGCGCCAGCTCGAGGAGGCCGGCACGCCCAAGCGCAGCATCTGGCCGATCTCCGAGCAGGTGAACGACCTGATCGACGACGACGATTTCTGGCGGCTCCAGGCCAATGGCCTTGCCGTGCTCGTCACGCCCGAGCGGCTGCGCAGCTACCGGCTGCCCACGCATCTGAGCGATATGGTGCAGGTGTCGGACCGGTTCCACCTCAAGCCGATGATGCGCGCGGTCAGCATGGGGCAGCACGCCTTTGTCCTCGCGCTCGAGGAAAACCGGGTGCGGCTGATCGAGGTGACGGGCGATATGCCCGCGCGGGAGATCAAGGTGCCCGACATGCCCAAGGATGCGGCGTCGGCCGTGGGCACGGCGACGGTCAATTCGCGCTCGGCCTCGGGCCGGGTGCAGGGCAGCGAAGGGCAGAACCTGCGGCTGCGGCAATACGCGCGCAAGGTCGATGCCGCGCTGCGGCCGTTCCTTGCCGGGCGCGACCTGCCGCTGGTGCTGGCCGCGGCCGACCCGCTCTGGTCAATCTTCCGCTCGGTCAACAGCTATGGCCATCTCGCCGAAGAGGGCGTCGCGCAGAGCCCGGCGCAGATGTCGGACGGGGATATCGCGTCGGCGAGCCGTGAGGTGCTCGACGCGCTCAACACCGCGCGTGTGGCCGGGGTGATTGCCCTTTACGACACGCGCGAGAACGAGGGGCGCGCGACGTCCGACATCGTCATGGCCGCGCGCGCCGCGACCTATGGCGCGGTCGAGGTGATGCTGGTCGATATCGACCTTGTCGTGCCCGGCACCGTCGATGACGAAAGCGGCGTGGTGACGCTCGTCGATGACGAGAGCGGCCGGACCTACGGCGTGGTGGACGAGATCGCCGCGCGTGTGATCCGCAACGGCGGGCAGGTGATCGGCGTGCGCGCCGAGGATATCCCCGGTGGCAAACCGCTGGCGGCCGTGCTGCGCTACGCTGTCTGAGGCAGGCAAAAAACCCCGCCGGGCCCTTGGGCGCGGCGGGGCAAGTTAGTGTCGGTGGTCATTACTTCAGGCCACAGGCACCGGCGGTAAACCTTTGAAATCGCTCAGTGGGCCTCGCCCAGTTCGGTGCGGATCTGCTGGCGCAGCAGGTCGATCGGCACCTGTTTGCCGTCGCGCTTGAAGTGCCAGTAGGTCCAGCCATTGCAGCTTGGCGCGCCTTCGAGATGCGCGCCGACCTGATGGATCGACCCCGCGACATCCGAGGCGACCAGCGTGCCGTCGGCGCGCACCTTGGCCGCGCGCTTGCCGTTGTAGGAGGTCAGGATCTCGCCCGGCCGCAGCATCCCGCGCTCTACCAGCACCCCGAAGGCCACGCGCGGCTCTGCCCGTTTGCTGGTGCTCACGGCCAGCGCGTCACGGTCGAACTTGCGGATATTGGCGATGCGTTTCTCGGCCACGGCGCGATAGGCGGCCTCGCGTTCGATCCCGATGAAGTCGCGGCCCAGCATCTTGGCCACGGCGCCGGTCGTGCCGGTGCCGAAGAACGGGTCGAGCACCACATCGCCGGCATTGGTCGTGCCAAGGATCACGCGGTGCAGCAGGCTTTCGGGTTTTTGCGTGGGATGCGCCTTGTCGCCGGCGGCGTCCTTGATCCGCTCGTGCCCGGTGCAGATCGGCAGCACCCAGTCGGACCGCATCTGGATGCCTTCGTTCAGCGCCTTGAGCGCCTCGTAGTTGAAGGTGTATTTGCTGGCCTCGTCGCGCGAGGCCCAGATCAGCGTCTCATGTGCGTTGGTCAGACGCTTGCCCTTGAAATTCGGCATCGGGTTCGACTTGCGCCAGACCACGTCATTGAGGATCCAGAAGCCCTGGTTTTGCAGTTCCGCCCCCATGCGGAACACGTTGTGATAGCTGCCGATCACCCAGATCGCGCCATTGGGCTTGAGCAGCCGGCGCGCGGCGGCGAGCCATTGGCGGGTGAAATGGTCGTAATCGGCAAAGCTCGCGAATTTGTCCCAGGCGTCGTCCACCGCATCGACGCGCGAATTGTCGGGCCGGTGCAGGTCGCCGCGCAGTTGCAGGTTGTAGGGCGGGTCGGCAAAGATCAGGTCCACCGACGCCTCGGGCAGGGACTGCATCACCGCGATGCAGTCGCCGTCAATGATCGTGTTCAGGGGGAGCGCCGCGGCGCCCCTGTCTTTCGCTTTCGTCATTCTCTGCCTCTGTCCCGGCGGATAGTCCGCTCTTTGGTTATCCACAGGATGAGTCAGAGACGATTCGCTGTCAAAACCTTTATTGAATCAATCACTTAGTAATTTATCTTGATACAAGATATTGTGGACCGGCTTGAAAGAACGCCTATGGTGAGGGGTCACACCAAGATTTTGAAGTGCCGCCTTGTGGCTTTTGGACGGGTAGCCTGCGTTTTTCTCCCAGCCGTAGCCGGGGAATTGTTGCGCCAAATCCACCATGATCGCATCGCGACATGTTTTCGCCACAATTGAGGCCGCCGCGATGCTCTGCGACAGGGCGTCGCCGCCGATGATCGCCTGCGCGGGCAGGGTCAGGTCGCGGGGCAAGAGGTTGCCGTCGATCAGCACATGATCGGGCGGCACAGCGAGCCCCGCGATGGCGCGCAGCATGGCGAGATGCGACGCGCGCAGGATGTTGAGGGCGTCGATCTCCTCCACGCTCGCATGGGCGACCGACACCTGCGCCACCGCGCGGATCTCGGCGCAGAGCCGGTCGCGCTGGCGGGCGGTGAGCTTCTTGCTGTCATTCAGCCCGGCCGGGATGCGGGCAGGGTCGAGGATCACCGCCGCCGCCGTGACCGGCCCGGCCAGCGGCCCGCGCCCGGCCTCGTCCACCCCGGCGACGCGGGCACGGCCCAGCGCCATCGCGGCGCGCTCATAGCTGAAATCCGGTGCAGTCATGCGCCCAATGACCCCAGCGGGGTGCGGCAATCAAGCCCCCTGCATGCCACTTTCCAAATCCCTGCGCACGTCTTAGGCAGGGTCAGCATCACGAAGGACTCACGCCATGACCGCCTGCGATCTCTGCTCTGCCACCGATGACCTTGCGCCCGTCGCCGTCGCCCCGCGCGATGCGACCGTGACGCTCTGCCCCGCCTGCCGTGCGGGCGTGACGGGCCCCGTGACCGACGCGCCGCATTGGCGCTGCCTGACCGAGGCGATCTGGTCGCAGGAGCCTGCCGTGCAGGTCGTGGCCTGGCGGCTGCTCGACGCGCTGGCCGAGGCCGGCTGGGCCCGCGACGCGCGCGACGGCGCCTATCTGGAGCCCGACGTGATGGACTGGGCGCAGGCGCAGGGCGGCGACATCGGCGCGGTCACGCATCGCGACAGCAACGGCGTGGTGCTCGCCGCCGGCGACACGGTGACGCTGGTCAAGGATCTGGTGGTCAAGGGCGGCGGCTTTACCGCCAAACGCGGCACGGCGGTGCGGGGGATCTCGCTCGTCGCGGACAATGCCGCACATATCGAGGGGCGGGTGAACGGACAGCAGATCGTCATCCTGTGCGAATTCGTCAAGAAATCGGGCTGAGGGGAAAAATGGGGTGAAGGGCATAGCCAACCCTTCACCCCAGATCCGGCACGGTAACTGGGGCATTGTACCGCACCGCTGCTCGACCCTTCTCTTGGCCGATCCCGTCACGTCAAAGGTTGACGATCCGGGCTGGGGAAAGGATGCGCTGCTGTCCGTGCGTCAGGCAATAACGCCGCGGTGTTATCAGCTAGCGACAGGCCGGGCGGGATCGGTTATTGCTTGATCTCAACCGCCTGGGTTTGATCGGACCATGAAACACGCATTCATCATCCCCGTCCTTCTCGCCCTGACCGCCACCGGCGCGCAGGCCGCCTGCTATGCCGATTACAAGGCAAAGCAGGACAACCCCTTGCGGCTGCAATATGGCGTGGCCGAGATCAGGGGCGAATGCAGCGTGGCGCAGGCCGAGGCCGAGATCGCCCCGCGGCTGGTTGCCGGTGGCTGGCAACTGCTGGAAGTGTTGGACGTATTTGACGAGACGGGACTTGATGAAAGGCAGCAGAGTGCGGGCGAATTCTACCTCCGCTATTGAGGTTCGGCAGACAGGCAACAGGATTGTCGTAGGCGGGATCGCCGCAATCGTCGTCATCCTCGCGGTGGCGGCGGTTTTGTTGTTTCTCAACCTGCCGGACGCCAATGCCTTCAACGCGCGGGTCGAACGGGTCTTTGTCGAGAATGACCTGACCACGCAGGCCGAGATCAAGCTGCTCGAGATCCTCGCGCAATCGGGCACCGCGTTCTCTGACACGCTGTCGTCCTACCGGGTCGTGATCTTTGTGCTGCTGGTCTTTGCCACGGCGCTGCTGGTGGCCGCGATGGCCTTTCTGGTGATGCTCATCACGCTCAACCGCCGCATGGGCCAGATCGAGCGCAAGGGGATCGAGGTCAATTCGCTGCTGATCGCGCGCGAGCAGAACACGGTTTATCTCAACAATTTCGAGTTCAAGCTGACCGAGGCCGCGATCGAGACGCTGTCGGTGCTGGCCGAGGCGCGGATGGATGACGAGGTGCTGTCGGGCGCCGAGATCGAGGCGGTGATATCGGGCCGCGACGCCAGTGATTGCGACGAGGCGGCGGGCGCCACGCGGATCAAGCGGTTGCGTGACACGCTGGGCAACCAGATGGTGAGCGAGCTTCTGGTCAAGAACATCGCGCGGCGGGGCTACATGCTGGCGATCGACAAATCGGTGATCCGCATGGTCTGACCCGCATGGTCTGACCCGTGTCAGAGCGTGAGAAACCAGGGGTCCACCCGCCGCCAGAAATGCAGCAGATCGACCGCGCGCGCCGGTGCACGGCCCAGCGCCTCCACGGCGAGCGTGTCGGCGGCGACCAGCGCGGCGAGCTTGTAGGCCAGCGACACCGTCTTGTGGTCCTGCACCACATCCTCGAGCGCGCTGGCCGCCGAGGTCAGCGCGAAACACAGCGTAAGCGCCTTTTCGTCGGGGTGCTGCGCGGCCAGAATCCGCACGAGCCTGCTGACGCGCGCGGTATCGCCGCTGGCCAGTTCGCCCGTTGCAAACTCGATCATGATGTCGAGCCGCGCCCGCCCCATTACCCGACGCCCGATCATTACCACTTTACCAGACCCCCATTGCCCTTGGGGGCAACGGGCGGAACAGACTTTTATTGCAGGCGCAGGAATAGCGGATCGACCCGCCGCCAGAAATGCAGCAGATCTTCGGCAACCGATGGCACCTGTCCCATCGACTGCACCGCATAGACATCGGCCGAAATCAGCGCAGAGAGCCTGTAGCCCAGCGGAATCACCGGGTCATCTGCCGCAGCCTCGCCAAACGTGTCCTCAATCGATTCGGTGGCCGATGTCACGGCATAGACCAGCGCCAGCGCAGGTTCGGCCGGCCACCGCTCCGCCATCCGGCGCACCATGGCGCGCTTGCGTTGAGGGCTGCCTGACAGCAACTCCTCCATCGCGAATTCGATCATCTGGTCAATCGCCGCATCGCGTTCTTTCACCTGATCCTACCTCACCCAAACAAAGCTTTTGCGCGCCGGCGCCGTACCCGTGCCGCCTAAATTCCCGAAAAACTTTCGTTTTTCGATAACAACGATACTCGTGGTTGTGCACAAGCTGTCTTTTTCGCCTATCCGCGCAGCCAATTACTAAAATTGTAACTAAATATCGTGCGACCGCATGCGGTCTGGACGCATCGCTTGTCCGGCACTGGTGACCCCGACAGGATTTGAACCTGTGACCTACCGCTTAGGAGGCGGTCGCTCTATCCCCTGAGCTACGGGGCCAACGAGGGCCAGCGCGGCTGTCTTGCCCGCCTTTGGCTTTCAGGTCAACGCTTGGTATCGCCGGGCAGGCGTCTATGGCTTGGCCTCGGCCTCCCGAGCGTTTAACACTTGGCGGGCAACCCGAACGGGAACCGGCACCAGATCATGCGACCCAGACGCCCCCTCACCCTGCGCGATGTGTCCGAGGCCTCGGGCGTGAGCGAGATGACGGTGAGCCGCGTGCTGCGCGGCAAGGGCGACGTGAGCATCGCAACCCGCCTGCGGGTGCAGGAAGCCGCCAAACGGCTGGGCTACGTCCCCAACAAGATCGCGGGCTCGCTCGCGTCGAGCCATGTGAACCTCGTGGCCGTCATCATCCCCAGCCTTGGCAACATGGTCTTTCCCGAGGTGCTGTCGGGGATTTCCGAGGTTCTGGCGACCACCAGCCTGCAACCGGTCGTGGGCGTGACCGACTACATGCCCGAAAAAGAAGAGAAAGTCCTGTTCGAGATGCTGTCCTGGCGCCCTGCCGGTGTGATCATCGCGGGGCTCGAGCATTCGGAGGCGGCGCAGGCGATGCTGGCGCGCGCCGGTGTGCCGGTGGTCGAGATCATGGATGTTGACGGCGACCCGATCGACGCCTGCGTCGGCATCAGCCACCGCCGCGCCGGGCGGCAGATGGCCGAGGCGATCATCGCGGCGGGCTACCGGCGCATCGCCTTTCTGGGCACCAAGATGCCGCTCGACCACCGCGCGCGCAAACGGTTCGAGGGGTTCACCCAGACCCTGGGCAAGGCCGGGATCGAGATCGTTGATCAGGAGTTCTATTCCGGCGGATCGGCGCTCGCCAAGGGCCGCGAGATGACGCAGACCGTGCTGGCGCGGTCGCCAGATGTCGATTTCCTCTATTACTCCAACGACATGATCGGCGCTGGCGGGCTCTTGTATCTGCTGGACAACGGCGTTGACGTTCCCGGCCAGATCGGGCTCGCGGGCTTCAACGGGGTCGAGTTGCTCGACGGGCTGTCGTGCAGGCTGGCCACGATGGATGCCTGTCGGCGTGCCGTGGGCATCAAGGCCGCGCAGATCATCGCCGCGCGCAATGCCGACCCGGCGCTGCCCGCGGGCGAGATGGTCGAACTCACCCCGACGCTCGACCCAGGCGACACGCTCTTGCGGTCATTTGTCGCCTGACCCGAGCCGCTTTTCGATGGCGATCAGCCGTGCCAGAACCTCGTCGCGATAGGCATCGGTGGCGGCGTTGGTTTCCTCGGCATGGGCGTCCTGCATCGAGTTCACGATCAGGCCCACCAGCAGGTTCACCACCGCGAATGTCGTCATCATGATGAAGGGGACAAAGAACGCCCAGGCGTAGGGATAGACCTCCATCACCGGGCGCACGATGCCCATCGACCAGCTTTCCAGCGTCATGATCTGGAACAGCGAATAGGCCGACCGGCCCAGCCCGCCGAACCATTCGGGAAATGTCGCGCCAAAGAGTTTCGTCGCCATCACCGCGCCGATGTAGAAGATGATCCCCATCAGCAGAAACACCGACCCCATGCCGGGCAGCGCCGTGATGAAGCCTTCGACCACCCGGCGCAGGCGTGGCGCGGCCGAGATGACCCGCAGCACCCGCAGGATGCGCAGTGCGCGCAGCACCGACAGCCCCTGCGCCGTGGGCACCAGCGAAATGCCGACGATGACAAAGTCGAAGATGTTCCACCCCGAGCGAAAAAAGCGGGGACCGAGGGCAAAGAGCTTGGCCAGGATTTCCGCCACGAAAATCGCAAGGCAGATCTGGTCGAGCAGGTGGATCAGCCCGCCCGCCCGCGCCATCAGCGGCTGCGAGGTCTCGAGCCCGAGGATCAGCGCGTTGAACAGGATCACGCCGATAATGAAATTGCGCACATTGGGCTGGTCGAGGAAGGCGGCGGTGCGGTCGCGGAGCGTCATGGCGGGCCCTGTGGCTTTGGTCGGATGCAGCCCCCGATATGGCGGGCGGCGGGGCGTTCGGCAAGCCGTCTAGCTGCCGTCTAGCTACCGTCTAGCTACCGTCTAGCTGTTGTCACCCGCCGCCAGAAGGGCCGCCAGCCCCGCGCGATAGGTCGGGTGGATCAACCGGATGCCAAGGTCGCGCTTGATCTTGTCATTCCGCACCTTCTTGCTTTCGGCGTAAAAGCTGCGCGCCATCGGCGTCATCCGGGCGGTCGCGAAGTCCTCGGCCGGGGGCACGGGCAGGCCCAGCAGATGCGCGGCATGGGCAATGACATCCTCGGGCGGGGCGGGGTCGTCGTCGCACAGGTTGTAGGCCTGCCCCGGCGCGGGATGCGCGATCGAGGCGGCGAGGGTCTGGGCGATGTCATCGACATGGATGCGCGAGAACACCTGCCCCGGCTTGACGATCCGCCGCGCGGTCCCGGCGCGCACCTTGGCAAAGGGGCCGCGACCGGGCCCGTAGATGCCGGCGAGGCGGAAGATATGCAGCGGCAGGCCGGGGATGGCGCGCCAGGCGGCCTCGGCCTGCACCCGCGCCTGTCCGCGTGTGGTGGCGGGGGTGAGCGGGCTGTCCTCGTCCACCCAGTCGCCGCCAGTGTCGCCATAGACGCCGGTGGTGGACAGGTAGCCGACCCATTGCAGCGCCCCCGCCCC
>Ga0210025_1000959_pt1 | contig 33715 bp, 25 predicted proteins | sample CryGeyme20150102_FD_183989 | JGI IMG/M metagenome (GOLD analysis project Ga0210025, IMG submission 183989) | Groundwater microbial communities from Crystal Geyser aquifers in Utah, USA - Crystal Geyser metaG 2015-0102 (SPAdes) (version 2) | ecosystem: Environmental > Aquatic > Deep subsurface >... | reverse complement strand
CATAGAAAAGGGAACAACGGAGTGGGGGGAGTTGGCATGCTTTTTTTTTAAACTCTGGCATTTCTTACACTTTCTTCGATATACACTCTATATTCAAAATCCACACACAGTGTTGCTACGTCGGCCATGATTTTGACATTTTATTGCTGGATGAGAGCTCTGCGCAACGGTAATGGTGTCACAACCTACGTTACGTTTGGATGTCTTACAGGAGTGGCCTACTTTTACATGGTAGCAACATGGGGAGGATATATCTTTGTTATTAACCTGATTGGTCTCCACGCAGCCATGCTGGTCGGCATGGGACGGTTCTCCAACAAGGTTTACGTGACGTATTCCCTGTTTTATATCATTGGAACAGTTTTGGCCATTCAGGTGCCGGTAGTGGGCTGGGCACCTCTCAAAAGCTTGGAACAGCTCGGACCCGGTGCCGTTTTCCTCGCGTACCAAGTTTTGCAACTTTGCGAAATCGTTCGCCGACGCAACAATCTATCACGGACCGCCGCTTGGAAATTGAGAATACAAGTCTTTGTGGTGCTGCTGGGAGTTGTGGCTGCCTTTGCTCTCTTCTTGGCACCCTCTGGATATTTTGGACCGTTGAGTTCGCGAGTCCGTGGACTCTTTGTCAAGCACACCAAAACCGGCAATCCCTTGGTGGACAGTGTTGCAGAGCATCAGCCCGCCTCCAGTCGAGCTTACTTTCAATATCTGCATCATGTGTGCTCTATCGCTCCGATTGGCTTTCTCATGGTGCTCTGCAATTTGAGCGACACTTCGTCCTTTTTGATTGTCTGGGGAATTACAACCTATTTCTTTAGTCACAAAATGGTCCGGCTAATTCTACTGACGGCACCTATTGGATGTGTCTTGGGAGGAATCGCTGCTGGGCGTGTTGCTTCGTGGTGCTTTAATCAGTGGTGGTCTTCCGACGTTGTGGATGCCAATAAGAGCAACGACAAGACACCAAATGACACTGATGAGACTACCAACGGAAACGGAAAAGATGGTAAGAAACGCAAGAATCCACGCAAGGCGCCAACCGGAGCCCAGAGTGCGAACACATCTCGTGCGGGAGACGGGAAAGAGAGATTCATTGGAATCTCAACGTTGAAGCAAGCAGTTGAGTCAGCCTCCAACAGTCGGGAAGGCCTCTTAGTTCGTCGCACTTTGACTGCTGTGGTGTTGGTGATGGGATATACGATCGGAACCAGCTTCGTCAGCTACTGTTGGAAGCTCTCTGAAGACCTGTCGAATCCTAGCATCATTGTCAAGGGACGTCTAAAAGATGGAACGTTGGTCAAAGTTGATGACTACAGAGAATCCTATTGGTGGTTGAGAGACAACACCCCGGAGGATGCTCGTGTGATGGCTTGGTGGGATTATGGATATCAAATCACAGGTATGTTCTTTATAGAATTCATATGCCAGGCTAGCCTGGGGGCTCTGGTCATGTCTAACGTGCGTCATTTACTTTTACTTTCACAGGCATCAGTAATCGAACGACAATTGCAGATGGCAACACTTGGAACCATGAACATATTGCTCTTCTGGGCTTGGCATTGACCACAAACGTCGATGAAGGATATGAAATCGGTAAGCCTTTTCACCTTACTTTACCGCTGCTCCGTCCCTTCACTCCATGTCCTCATGTTCTGCTCACCTTGCTCTTTCCCCCCTGCAGCTCGTCATTTGGCGGACTATGTCTTGATCTGGGGCGGAGGTGGCGGTGATGATCTCGGTAAGTGTTTGTGGTGCTCTTTTGTTCCTCTGCAGCTCTTTGATTCTCGCGGTCTAACCAATTTGTAATACTTTTCCTTTTTTAAAACAGCAAAATCTCCTCACCTGGCAAGGATCGCGAACTCGGTATATCGTGACCACTGTCCTCGCGATCCCTCGTGCCGTGCCTTTGGCGTTATTGTAAGTCATTGCTTTCTCTCGACGTGTTATAATGTTGTTCCTATAGCGACTATGGCTTACCTTAATTTGCTTCGGCTACCCAACAGGACAATCGTGGTACCGCCAGTCCGATGATGTCTCGTTCTTTATTGTATCAGCTACACGGTAACCAAATTCGACCCGATGTGAAGGTAAATCCAGCACAGTTTGAAGAAGTTTTTCGTTCCAAGTATGGAAAGGTCAGGATCTACAAAATTGTTGGTGTTTCGGAGGAATCCAAACAATGGGTCGCCGATCCGGCGAATGCCCTGTGCGACGCACCAGGGAGCTGGTACTGTCCGCGCCAGTATCCACCCGGATTGAGTGCGATCATTGGTCGTAAGAAAGATTTTGCTCAGTTGGAGGATTTCAACCGTGGTGAAGCCGACGAAGAGTACCAGCGACAATACTTTGAAACGCTTCAAAATCCAAGAAGGGCTGCTAAGGAAGCCATGGCCCACGAAACGCAGCAGAAAAAAGAAGTGCCCAAAGCGGAAACACCCGAGGAACAGAAAAAGAGGGTCGACGAGATCTACAACAATTGGGCCGACACTCAGGAAACTACTTTGATGTGGAGATTGATTGCTAACAATGAAGTTGACAAGTTGAAAAAGCTTCTTATTGAGCAGCCTACATTAGCCTTTGTCCGAAGCAAAGACGGACGTGGGCCCATGTGGTGGGCTTTCGAGACCAAGAACCAAGAGATTACCACACTTTTGATGCAAAAAGGAGTGCCACATACAGACCGTGATGCGAGTTCATTAGCGCCGGTTGACCTCTTGAAGGGTGAAGCTAAATAGGAATAAAAGATTTTAGTCTTGTTCCGGCTTTCTTTTTTAGAATAAAGGACAGGTAGACATGTTGAACACATCATCATGTTGTACTACGGAACGTAGTAGTCTAGCTGTCTAGTAGTACTGTAGCTACTACGAGTGGCTAGTTAACGAATCCTAGTTAAGTACGGGTACTTCCTCTACTACTAGTCACGTAATACTAGCGAGGTACTAGAGCTACTACATACTGTAGCTAGCTACTAGAGAGTAGCAGTGGTAGTCAATCGGAGGAAAAGGTCGCATAATTTCCCTGAGACGACAATCTTAACCTTACGGCGGCCTTTGTTTTAAGAATAGTCTACCTGGTTTAATAAATACTGTAAATAATAATAATGCTCGAAGAGGTCATGGCACTCAAAACCCCACCCAATCGTCTTAAAATTATTGTTTCACTACTCTACGCTCTACTGCGGTATCTTATTCTACCAACGATTGTATAGTTATACAGTATTTCTCTACCATTCTGATTAAAAGAGAAATAGCGTTTGATCTTTGTTGTACAGGAAAGAGACAATGCTTCCGTTCTCTCATCCTTCCCAGAAACCTCGATATCGGTCTGCCCGGTCGGTGCGGCCACACAATGGCGAGGGACACAAAAATGGTAGCTCCAAGCTTTCAAGCCGATACTGTCTGGCGGGATCTCTCCTAACAATGGTAGCGTTCATGATTGTTCCAATTTTTTTCCTCGAAGGAACGAATAAGTTGCATACATTGAATTCAGCCAGCCACCAACATCCACACAATTTGCTTCATTTTTCCAAAGCCGTTCAGCAGCATGCTATTGGATTACTGCCCAAAGATGATAACTCTGACGCAGCTGTTGCTTCTTCTGGAAAGGAAATCACCACGGATACGAAAATGGCCAGTAAAGGCAGTGCAATGAAAGACAAAAATACTGTCATGGCACAGCACTTGATCTTTGACAATATGGATCGCGATGATAGTAGGGTGGAAGATAGTCACCAAAATGGAGACGATGGCGAAGAACCAGCGTCTCCTCTGACAAGGGGAGTCAATAAACTACCAATGAGCCGCACACCTGCTCTTGCCGGAGCTGAACGGGCTCACATTCAATGCGATGTCCCTGTCGATGAAGAGCGGTTGGTGTACTGGAATTCACCTCAGGGTGATCGAGATCGCGTCTTTGAGACGCCCTTCCGACCAAACGACCAGGAAAAAACTTACTACATTACGTTTCAACCAGACCGTGGTGGATGGAACAATATTCGAATGAGTATGGAGATCCTTTTCGTCTTTGCAGCTGCAACTGGACGGACGTTGGTTCTTCCTCCCAAACTTCCTCTCTACTTGCTCGGTCACGGCAAGGAAGGCGCTCGCTCTTTTGGGGACTTTTTTCCTTTACACAATCCGGAATTACTGGCAAAAATCAAAATCATCACCATGAAGGAGTTCATCGAAAAAGAATCTCCAAAATGGGAGGGATTGTCGAACGAGGAACGACAACGGCTTAGTAGAACGTCAGAGCTCTGCCTCAACAGACCAGAAAAGGAGGAGGACCTGTCTTGCGAGTTCCTGGCCAAGCATTTGCGCCAACGCGGATTCCAGCCCGAAATCAAACCTGAAAAAAATTGCTTCATTTTTGACCAGAATGTCTTGAAGAAAACGGCAACCACGGACACTGCCTCTGCGGCTAGCGAAAGTTTGAGCGACGAAGCTCACCTAGCCGTAGATCGATTTTGTGGACATGAACGAAAACCAGTCTTTTACGACAATCACCTTCAGTCTGTGGAGTGGATTAATTGGGATGCGGGATGCGGCAATTCAGGAGACGATCACATGTGTTACCGATTATTGCAGCACTTCTACACCTTTTTGTACTTCACAGACCCCAAAATTGACAACTACTACAAGCGATTTGTGCGGGACTTTTTGCACTACAATGACGAAGTTTACTGTGCAGCATGGAAAGTCATTCAAGCGGTGCAAAAGGATGCCGATGAGCTCAACGTACCTTGGTCAACCTGGCATGTCCGACGAGGGGATTTACAGTACAAAAAAGTCAAAATTCCAGCCTCTGAATGGTACGAGAATACCAAGGAAGTTTGGCGACCCGGTGAACTGCTGTACATTGCCACTGATGAACGCAACAAAAAGTTTTTCGATCCTGTAAAGGAGAAACACCACCCGGTGCGATTTTTGGACGACTACTGGGAGATAGCGGGTCTATCGAAGCTCGACTCAACCTACATTGGAATGGTGGATACAATTGTAGCAAGCCATGGAAGGGCCTTTGCGGGAACTTGGTTTAGTACGTTTACCGGGTTTATTAATCGCTTACGTGGTTATTTGGGCAAGTCGATGAAGAACTCCTGGTATTCGTACTTGCCTCGGAAAGACGTGATGATCGAATTTGCTTATCCTGGAGGAAACTATTACGCACGCGAATGGCCTATCGCATGGTTGAGCATTGATAGTGACGAGCGTATAGAAGTAGAACAAGAAGTCCATGACGTTGACATTCACGACAAGGCTAAGCTTAATTTACCGGCGCCACCAGAAGTGAAGAAAGATGCCAAACCCATCAAGTATCCGGTATGTTTCTTCGCTTTCCAATTCCCTTGACTATCGTCGTTGAGATCTTGCGTCTCACTTTTTTGTATTTGCAAACAGAAAATTGATTTTAAAGTCAGCGATCTCGCAACAGATGACGGCTTTCAAAGCCGGGCCGTCGCTCGTGGCGTGGCGGGACGTACTTTAGAACAAACGCCGGCTGTCAAGGGAGCCTCTCGTGCTCACATTGAATGTGATATCAACGTGGATTCTCTTGCATATTGGAACGATCCACAGGGCACTAGAGACCAAGAATTTGAATCTCCTTTTGCAGTACAAGTGCGATTTTTCTTTCTTGCGAGTTTGGTCGTCCATTGTCACGCATCGCAACATTCGCTCACAAACGTCTTTCTTTCTCTATCTCTCTTTGTTGAACAGGACGATACAAAGTACATCACCTTTGCGCCGGATAAAGGAGGGTGGAACAACGTCAGAATGGTGCGTTTTTTTTTTTTCATCTCTGTAAATTGTAAACTTGTGGATCTGCAGATTAAATGGAGGTCTCATTTTTTTTCTATCAACAATATTTTAGTGCATGGAGATCATCTTTGTCATTGCCGCTACTACTGGGCGGACTCTGGTACTCCCACCGAAAGCACCGCTATATCTGTTGCACGTAAGTTTCTACCGTTGTTTCCGCAATCTTTAAAGTCAAGTGCGATTGTGGCTCACATCTGCCTTCACTTTCTTTTAGCATGGAAATGGACCGACACATCGTGGTTTTGGCGATTTTTTCCCTTTGGAAACAGCTGAATTTCAGAAGCGTCTGAAAGTTATAACAATGGATGAGTTTATAAGACGAGAAGGTACCGCTGACGGTCGGCTGCCTGTTCCGGAGGACAAGCGTACTGCTGTAGAGAATGCCGCCGAGCACTGCGACAATCGAGCAAAAAGCGGTATGTATTTATTTCTTTGTGCCATTTTTCTTGTTTTTGTAATTACTTTCGTGATCTAACAATTGCGTATGCTCAGCTTCCCATTGCGCACCGCTGTACGATTATCTCGTGGAAGCTGGCCATTCGCCGCAAATCCGAGCAAAAGATTCGTGCGTTGTGTTTGACGTTGACGCTTACGAAGGGAAAGATCTCACTTTTGAGAATAAAGGAATAGTCAAGAAAAGATGCGGAGAGCGTGTGCCATTATACTGGAACAAGGAGATGCAAGCTCCGGTTTTACTGCATTTCCGTGCATCGGAAAAGGACTATCGGCTACTGGCTCATTACTACGGCATTATATATTTCACAGATCCGGTCATCGAAAACTATTACAGGCGTTTTGTGCGAGACTTTTTGCATTACCACGATACAATCTACTGTGCTGCTGGTAAAATCGTCAAGGCAGTTCAAGCTGAAGGAGAAAAGCGTGGTTTCAGTGTTGATGCGGAAGGAGCGGGTGGCTTTTCGACACTTCACGTCAGACGCGGTGATCTGCAGTATAAGAAGGTCAAAATCCCTGCAGAAGAGTGGTATGAGAACACAAAGGAAATCTGGAAGCCTGGTGAAATTTTGTACATTGCAACCGATGGTACGTATCTCATGAAGGTAGTAAGGCATGTGTTGTACATTTTGAATTTGCATTCTCACGGGGGTTACCTTGTTCCTTTGTTTTCAACCGCGATACAGAACGAAACAAGACCTTTTTTGACCCCATCAAGGAACACCACGACGTCAGGTTCCTAGATGACTACTTTGAAATGGCTGGACTAAAAGAGTTGGATCCGAACTACATGGGAATGATTGATACGATTGTTGCAAGTCGAGGGCGGGCATTTGCTGGCACTTGGTTCAGTACTTTCACGGGTTACATCAACAGAATGCGAGGATATCATGGAATGTCAATGATGGACTCGTGGTACTCATGGCTGCAACGCAAGGATGCCGTGCATAGTTGGGAAGAAGTGGATCATTTTGCCTATGCTTTTGAATGGCCCGACTGCTGGATAGGGATTGACGCTGATACTTGGCCATCTCGAGATGTATTTTAGGACTTCGTTTGCAACGATTGACCACCAAGCTTATGATAGAGAAACGAGCACAAAAAATTGTAAAAAAGATAATAAATAATGAAAGTGCGTGTATCTAGCCAGCATACTAATTGGTCAGGTAATAGTGTTGTCAAGTGAAAAGTGAAATTTAAGGGCTTGCCGTTCTTGCCGTCCCTCCCGTGGCAGTGGCGTTCCCTGCTGCTAAAGTTGTTGTGTTTTTGGTGCTGTTGTTGGTGCTATTTGATTCGGTAGTCGTAATAGGCGTTATCATGGCAGAAGCAGCAGATTTACTGGGCGATACAGATCCCAATGCTGTCTTGACACTCGACTTAACTCTGGTGGAGATGAGGTTAATGGATCGGGTAAAAAGTTTGCGTAGCGACCCTCGCTCCGACTCCAATTCATGGATATACCCGGTCTGGCCTTCCATTTCTGCCAACATATCCCGCAACTCTTGCTCTGTATCCGCCAAGTGTGTTGCGTAAAGTTCCTTCATTTTCTCTGCCATTTCTTCTCCATCTTTAAAGGCGTCCTTTTCTCGCTTCTTGGCTGCGACTTTGGCCTCTTCTAGCAATTTTTGATTCTTTTGTTGCTCCTTGATGCGTTCGTTCTGCTCTAGCTCGTACCGAGTTTCCCATTCAGTAACATCGTCAGAGTATCGTCGTTTCAGTTCGTCGAGCTCTCTTTGCAAATCATTTTTCTGTGCAATGAGCAGTTCGGTAAAAGCTTTTGCTTTGCTGTACTCGCCTTCCAGTTCGTCCACTTTAAGGCGCAGGGAACGGATTTCTTCCTTCAAGGCCGCTTCTTGTTTGAGTGAGGCATCCTTGGCAGCCGATAGTGACTTTTGTGAATCGAAACGATACTGCTGTAATTGATTGGCAAAGTACTGGACCTTTCCTAACAAATCCTTTTCTTTTTTACTGCGAAAATATGTTGTGGAATATAAAAATGAGCGACGGTTTTCCAGTTTCCAGTAGTACTGTAAGCAAGAGACAACACATCCCCATCAAAAGAAGATTCAAGAAAAATCAAGGTATCAAAGAAGCACTACTACTTACTCCATCTCGGACATGACCTTTCGAATGCGTTCTTGATAATTCGTTTCCTTGTTCATTTGATCTTCCTGCAATTTCATAAGGCGCGATTCGAGCATTCTTAGTTTTGCGAATTGATCCATCTTGGATTGTTGATCACTACTACTGCTGCTACTGCTACTACTACTATCCAGGACAGGAATAGACTTCATACCATCGCTTGTGGTATTGACTTCCGGTGTGGAAAGGGCAAACAACGGTTGTTTTGGGACGTTCTCTTTCTCATGACCAGAGGTCTTTACACAATGATGTTGGTGATTGTTGAGAAGGGATTGAATCTGGAAAGCAACGACCGCATTTCTCGTGTAAAGCAGAAAGGCGGGTAACAGAAATAACAACATCTTTGTCATTTTTGCGGTTAACAAATAATAGTCGAACCAATACTTGTACTGCCCAAAAATCAATGTAATGGACTCGTTTAACGATGCTGGATGTACATAGGTCTTGTCGCTTCGGCTTCTCCATTCATCATGAAGAGGGACTGTACAGTACGTAGTACACCAGTATCTAGCTACGACTAGTAGTAGTCTAGCTACTACTAACAGGTACTCTAGTAGTAGTAGCTAGTTACTGTAGCTACTAGTAGTACGCGAGTAGTACTCTGGCTAGTAGTAGTATTCGTATCTTTGCATTTCGAGACCTGTCGGACGCAGACAGACCGATAATAGCCAACTGATGATGACAGGAATAATTCTTATGTTCCCCTACGGCCCTACTAGTGGTTAGTTGTAGGCTAGAGTAGGCACCAGGGGATTCAACAGCAGCCAGCTCGTTGATACGAGCTAGTACGCGCTATGACACCTAGCTAGCGCGCTCCACAAACACTACTAGCTAGTAGTTATTCAGAGCATCTACTAGAAGTACCCAGCTTGAATGCTCCCAGAGAAAAAAATGGGGATGGGAACGTCATTGCAAGCGCAGTGGTAATTTTTGTTAATTTTAATAAGGTGTAGTGTTCCTATAATATCACTTCTCAAGCTGAAAAATGGTTTCTATTTTTCAAAATAATGAATTCTGTCGCACAGATTTGCCGGATACTAATAATTAAATCGAACGTCTTTTTCCACTCTTGTCACTTTACGTGCGCGATTGTCGCTTCTTCTTGCCTTTGGCACCTCCGCTGACGGGCATTTCGGACCAGACAGCCTCCAACTCATCCTTGGCGGTATCCTTTAGAATGGCCAACTTTTTAATGGCAGCCTTGTCTTCTGCATCCTCGTCTCTGACAACATACAAAGTGTGACCGTACCCGCAGGCCAAATCTTGAATGCGACATCCTGTCAAAGATTCAACAAATTTCGGTGCAGCACTCGATTTCGCCGTGCCTAATCCCAATTCTCCGTGTGGGCCTTGGCCCCACGCAACAGTCTGAGCTCCCTGAGTACAACAAACGACGGTTTGACCGCCGGCAGCGCAGTGGGTAGCAACGTGCAAATTGTTGGCAAGAGCTTCCACCAATCGAGGACGCATTTCAGCTTCTCCTCCAGTCTTGTGCTTGCCCCAATAGTACACTTGGCCATTCGCAGTCTAAAAAACAAAAACAAAAGAAGATGAGCAGATAATCAAAATATGGAGTTTAGCACGGCCACAGAGTACCAACCTTCAAGAGAGAACAGGTCGTTCCTGCCGAAGCCGACAAGGGACCTGGTGGAATCCAAATTTGTCCTCCCGTAAAGGCCGCGATTTCTCGAGGAAAGTATTCATCGGACTGTACACCGTGACCCAGGACACCGTAGTTCCCGCATCCCCACGAAAAGATGCGGACACGGCCTGAATCATTGTCGTCGCCGTCATCATCGTTAAAGTTGGCTTCGACGGCTAAAGTGTGGTGCTTTCCGCAGGCAATGGACTGGAAACGAATGTCTTCCGTAATGGATACCAACTTGTCATTGGTAGAAGACGACGAAAATTCTTGACTGGGATCACGTTCCATGAATTTGTTTCGAAGCGTAAATACGTTACAGTTTGCAAAGGCCAATTTGCTGGCAGTGACAAAGTATTCTCCGGTTTCACCGTTTCCGAGTTGTCCATATTGCGAGAGTCCCGTGGTATAAATTTGACCCTCATCGCTCAGAGCCACAGAAAATTGCTCACCACAAGCGACCTGTATGTGTATTGTGGGGGGCAACCAACAACAAGAAATATGCGCATTATGAGTCAATGGTGATGATTAGAAAAGAAATGGTCGCGTGTATCAAGAAAATAAAAACAACAAACATTATTTTTGCGGGCATACCTGTGCGATCTTGACGTTGGGAGGAAAGACACAGAGCTTGAATTGGTTGACACTTTCGGTAGAGGATTTGATACCACATTGTCCCTCCTTGTTGTTTCCGACTGCGAGGACTTGTCCTTCATTGGTCAAGAGCAGCGTGTGTCCCTTGCCAACGGCTGCTGATACAATGGTATAATCAGAAAGTCCCTCCAAGAGAGTGGGCACTGCTACATTCGCCGGCATATCCTTGGTGAGCTGTCCCAGATCATTGCGACCCCACCCGTAGACTTGTCCCGATGTGTCGAGAGCGATAGAATGACAAGCAGAGCAGTGAGTAAATACCTTGGTAATTCCAACGCCGGGCAAAATGCGGGTAGGTGTTTGAATCTGGTAGGAAGGATTCTCCTTGGACAAGCCCTTGCGTCCTACAACGGTAACATCCAACGTTCCACTTTGCAACAGGACACCAGCGCCCGTATTGTTGTCACCTTTTTTGGCTTTTTTCGTAGCAGGCTCTCCACTAAAGACATCTTCCAATATTTGCAAATTGTAGGATTTGTGCTTGCCAGATTTCTTTTTTGTGGCAGCTCTTTTCTTGATATTAATGTTGCCGTTGTTATCATCGTCATTGTTATTGGCAGCGGTAGTAGTATTGCTCTGGTCGGCATCATTGGCGGTACCAGTACCAGTACCAGCAGCACTACCGTACAGATCGACACCTTCTTCAGCCATAAAGTTTGCCCAAGCAGAACTAGTGGTTCCCTTATTGGCACTAGGATCTTTAGCACCAGGACTGAGAATTCCACGACCTCTCGAATTCATCATTGCTTTGTATTTTTAAGAACCAACGAAAGCCCCACCACCACCACCACCATCGTCGATATCAAAAATGAAATGTAGAAATAAAAATGCAAAATTTGTGAGCAATAATATACTGTGAAAAGAACTCCGTAATACGACTTTAACCACAAAACAACATACAAAACAAAGCAAAGCACAACCACCCAACCACCATCTCGCAACTACACACACACACACACACACACACCTTCCACAGCTGCCGAAGGCAATGTAGCATCACTTCCAACACTCAAATCGTGTGATAATTTTTCAATATCCGTTTTGGTACCAAAACCAGGAGCAATCACAGGATCGTGTCCTTGACCACGACTACGACGTGCTGACCGTCGACCTTGTTGTTGTGGTTGTGGTTGTTGTTTCATAACAGGAGGATTATTATTATGATGACTATGGTTGTTTTTGGAGGAGGAGGATGCTGACAAGGACGACATTATAATTTTTTTTTTTTTTTCGCTGCTTGCTGGCTGGCTGCTGTTCGTCTGTGTTTAAAAATGTGTGTGTGTGTGTTTATGTGTGTGTGATTGTTGAAACAAAACAAGTCAAGATATTTGATGCGTGCTGAAAGGACTTTTAAAAGTGATGCTCTCCGGTCTTACCTGTCCGAAACCTAAAGCTACTGTAATGCTGCTACTAGTCTAGTAGACTCGTATATAATAATAATATAATTTGATAATGTATTTTTTGTAACATTATTCCAATAACGAAACAAAATAAACGTAGGAAGGTCTGAATCTGTTCTCACAGTACCTGTTAGTAGACTTCTACCAGTAGCTACACTACTCGTGGTGGTGGTCTCCTGAAAGCATAGTACTACCAGATAGAGTGTTCATTTCTTCATGTTGATTGGATTTCTTTACGTCTGGTCGGGAACGCCGGGCAATAATTTTGGAGGGAACCAATGCTGTGTTTGAGTCGCGCACTTGTTCGTCTTGCCTTCCTTGCACACCTAAGTACACTTTTTTTCTTCTCCTCACTTTTTCATACAGGTTTTTCTCTTGACAAAGACTGTCATTCATAATTATCATTTTTTTATTTTTTTATTGACCATGGCGAGATCATCCATACCATGCAAATGCCGACCGGAACCTCCATCATCATCAGTATCATCATGCCTCATTAATGTCACTGTGACATCACTTGTTGGGGTGCTATCATTATTATTATTGTTGTTGTTTGTAACTGGAAGTGTTACAACAGTTGTTACAGTCACTGCCAATGACAACAACAACAACAACAACAACAATAACGACAACAACAACAACAACAATAATAATGCTCTTCGTAATAATACTAATACCAATCATCACCACTTGCGACAATTACCAACCTTTCGAAGCCTATATGAATCGAATGAGCGGAAAGATTTTCAAAGCATGGATGATCCTACAAAACATGAGATGTTACAAAACCAGCACTCGTCAGTGGCTCCTTTTTTAGGTCCATTGGTAGAGTTTCCAAGCGTTCCTACTACTACGAGTACGAGTACGAGTACGAGTAATGCAACATTTCAACAAGAGCTACCATTACGGACAACACGAATTGTTGGTGGTGAAAAAGTAAAACCAGAAGAAAATGGAACATTTCAATATTTTGCCATGCTTCTAGTACGAGAAGAAGCAGAAGGTGGAGAATGGCGATGGAGTGGTTGTGGAGGTACTCTCGTGAGTGATTGTCACATTATTACGGCAGCACACTGCGTCACGAATTCTTTTTTGTCCGTACGAGGAATTTACGTCAATGCATATTCTCCCTTTCTTGGAAACAACAGTCGTTTACCGTATCATTTTAGTATGGTAAACAGAAGCAACACGAATGATTCTAATAATAATAATGGCAATGGTCATGGCAATGGTTATGGTGTGCAAGTTCATCCATCCTACGTCAAAGCTACCAATCGAGCAGATATTGCCATTATAACTATGCAAAAATGTCTTGATGTTACCATGTTCCCTCCAGCTCGAATTCCAATGGATGATGATATATATCAACAAACAGAGCAAGATAATGATGATGATGATGATAATCCCCTCATGGTACAAGTCATGGGATTTGGAAGTACGACAGGAAATGTCGATGAATCATCAAATGTATTGCGAAAAGCTAATTTGCCTTTCTTGTCTCGCAAGCAATGTTATTCGTACTATCCGGGAGAAATTCTGGATGATATGGTATGCGCAGGATATATAGAAGGTAACAAGGCAGATGCATGCCAGGGTGATAGTGGAGGTGGACTTTTTCATTTTGATCATGACGACGACGACGACAATGACCAGCAACTTTCAACTACGACAATGCCGCAGCAACAACAACAACAACAACAACAACAACAACCCAATTTGATAGGAATTGTTTCCTGGGGAGTAGGCTGTGCTCTAGAGAATAAACCAGGTGTTTACATTTACGTCCCCTTTTATCGCGATTGGATCATGGAACAGATCTGTCCAGATGTTCAGGTACCAGCGGGAGTACCTCGCAACAGTGCCAAGCAGTATACCGAACAACAACGTCGCCAACGACCTTGGTGCCAATTTCCAACCGATGCACCGACTCTGTCGCCGACTCGAACACACACTTGGGTTCCCACTTCGGGACCTACTCGTGCACCCACCATGTTGCCAGAAGTAACAGACGATCCCGCCCAGACGGAGTCAGACCTTGTATATCCTACCGAAATGTACAGTGCCAACAACGACTTTGTGTATCCTACCCGCACGATTGACGGCGACGGCAACAACAACAACGACGCCATGATTGTTAAAACATCAGCACCCACCTTTGCACCACCTCCAAGGCAACAACAACAACAACAAAAACAACAGCAGCGAGAAGGAGACGGTAGTTGTCAAACCGAAGGGCAGACTTGTTCTGATGATGACGATTGTTGTTCGAATTATTGTCGAGGATTTTCTCATGTTGAATATACGTTGTGCGCTGGACCTTTACCGACGCGTCTACCAATGCCAACAACTTTTCAAGCAGAAACGCAACAGCGACATTCCTTTCAAAAACAGGATGCAGCAACTGGGACTAGGCGAAACGAGTATCCCTGAGACAACAGTAATGGTATTGATCAGCCAATATTATTGTTCTCCTCTGTGCAACCTGGTCAGTGTGGAATGTCCGCGGGAATAAAGGTATCAACGAGTTGGTAAAAATTATGACGAATGAAGCTTCTGATCGCGGTAGAGTTAGTGGACGAAAATTTCACACAAAGATATGCGCGAGAGGACAAATTTTGAGGGTCGCGGAGTCGGCATTCAAGGCAAGCCACAGAGATCGCTCGGTCAAATTATGGGGCACCTTGCTCCTTTATTAAGTACTGCAAATTTCCAATCTGACTTTTCATCCAAAATACAATTCGCGGACTTTTACTCTGACTCGTTGATGTTTGTTTTGCTTTGCTTTGCTTTGACAAGAACAAAGACAACAGCATTGCTTGTTTCGCCAAATCTACAGGGCACAGTCTCTCGCCTGGCTCTATCTAGCTAAATAATAATACAGTGGGACATGATAGTGCAACGACGGCAGCGCTAGAAAAAATAGAGGAAGAGAGGAGCTTCTTGACAGGGACGCACAGAATTGTGCAGTACGCACGAATACATGCGGTAGGCTAATCGGACACTACCAGTCCCCTTCAATTTCTTCTTTCATTCTATCTTTCCTGTCTTGCGCGGCCTTCTTTCTGGCTCTTGCGACGTCTCGGTGAGAGGTACTTACGGAAGCAGGTGCTGTAATGCAATGATTCGCATTCCGTCGTAGCAAATTGCGCAGCTTTTTGGCGGCATTTTCGCATACCACAACACTGCGGTGCCTCCCATTTTCGCTTCCCACATAAACCTTCATCTGTAACGGTGATACGTAACCGTGGCCGCCTTCCACAATGGCTTCCTTCAGAGCCTCAAATGTTTTTTCGCCGACGCTATCTGCCATGGCTCGCACATCTGGTTCAGCAAGCAGTATGCGCTGAACGAAACCAGACACACCATCTCGCCAAATTAAATGACCAGGAACGGTAGGTAGATCACGAGTTTCAAAGACAGGCAGTGGCTGTGCATGGCTCCACCCATTTCGTACAGCAGCGGGAGCTCCGTGAACATATCCGAACGATACAAACTCAACATGAATTGGCGCTTTGCCTTGTCGTCCCAAACGATTTTCGGTCTCTTCCTCTGCGGCATCTCGTGATTTAATTGTGGTAGCGTTCGATGGATATTGCACGTCGTCCGCGGTGTCGTCTGGCATTGTTTTCGGCTGAAAAGCCTGCCATTCTGGATCTTCCTCGCCGTAGTCGTTCAATAAATCAGACAAAGGTTTTTTACACCGGCTGTTGAAATCTTCCAACGAAATAACGACATCATTGGTACCCTCCTGCTCATTTTCTTGATTTGTCAGTGTTTGCATTGTATCACCATCAATATTTGTAACAGCACTCAGAATTATTTTCGCGGGTTCATTGGACTGTTCACTGTCCTCCAAAGCCGGGGCCAGCACAGAGACGGCTGTCAGAGAAGCCAACGCACTCTTTTGATCCGCAACTTTGTCGTCTGTGATAGTCACTGAGTTCTGGGAAGCGGCAGCAGAAGCGATTCCCCCGTCCGTGATTGGCTGCGACCCCGACATTGACATTGGTGACGCTAGAGAAGCCGAAGGAGAATTTTGAGAGGGGGGTGGTTTAGACCATGATTTCTTTCCAAAAGAGGATGCAGGTTGCTGAAACCCCTTTAAATTGGGCTTTCTGCCTCCTTTGCAATTATTGCTGTTGCTGTTGTTGCTGCTATGTTTTGGTTTTCGTTCTCGTTGCACTGTCAATTTGTGGCTGTGAAATTCCTGGCGATTTAGCGATGAGATAACTTTGTCCGCATCCTGGTTCGAACGACAGGTAATATAAGCATGACAAAAACTGCTATTGGTATTGTTTTGTGGTGAATGATCGACTGTTATATCGTTTTCCGAAATGGCAGTCAATCCAGCATTTCCCCTGAGGATTTCTTGCAACGATGTTTTCACGTTAGGGGTGTTCGTTGGGATGTTCCCAATAACGACTCGTACAAATTTTTGCTGCTTCTTGCTTTTGGGCGCTACGAAATCATCGCCACCTGTGTCATCCATGCCTGAAGGATTCGTTGAGAGCGGAGCAACGGAACTCATTCTTGATTTTTTTTGCAGATGGCTGGTGGGAAGCCTTTCTCCTCGCCTCTGAAAGTAGGTTTTCAGAATTTCCTAGGTTTTAAAATTTCCTTTTCCATTATTTTGTTACACAACATGATCATCTTGCCCTCATTCGTGGCTATGCAAATGGGTTATGAGCTCTAAAACTACAAGGTATTCACAACAGTTACAGCGTCAACGTTGTTTTATTCATTATTTAGTTCAACAAATTTCCGGTTTAGATTCAGTGTACTTGTGAGATAGTACTAGTAGTTGATGATACAGCTGATAACACAAATAAAACGTTTGGACACATAAATCACTTTCCCCAACTTGCGAGCTAGTAGCACAGATTGCGGGCCACGATGAACAAAGGTCAGTAATGGGCTTTTCTCTTGTCGTCCAGAAAAAAATCAAGCCTCTTTTTTCTCCCTTGAGAACAAAAAATCATTTAGGTTTGGGATTTGAAGGATGTAACAGCCTGTGAATTGGAGCGCTCTTGCTAGACCACACTGCTGTGATACCTGTGTTATTGAGCTGCAGAACATTTGGCACCGGTAGTTTGGGTATGTGGCCGCCAAATAGTTTATGAATGCTCGCCTAGCCAGTGCAGCCAATGCAATTGGACATAGCAGTAAAGCGTAACTTTCTTGCTATCCACGAGACACCAAGCAAGCTCTGCGAAGATTTATGATCATCGAGAACTTTTCGGTACAATGGGAGTCGGATTGCGAAAGTTAGAGTCCTTTCGATATGTTAGGTAGAAAAGAACTAAACCTGCAAAGAAAAAGTCTGCCAGTGCCGCGTACAAAAAGGTGGTCACAGTTCCCAACTTGGATTGCATCTTTCCTCCAATGATAGCGCCTAGAGACTGGCCCAAGCCACCGTACATGGCATTCAAAAACATGAGCTGTCGTAACAAAGGGAGGTGAAAAAAAGAGGTTAAATTACTTTTAAAAAATTGTGTTTTTGCGCATAAAACCAGTCAAGCGACGTCACAAGATAGAACACATCATCAACAAATTTCACTCGATTTACCATAGTAGCGTGGAGACCTGGTGGCGAAATGCGGTGTGCGTAGATGGTACCAGTGCTCCAAAAGGCTGCAAAGGTTATACCTCTCAGAGCTTCTGCCGGTAAGCCTTGCAACGGTTTCTGCATAAAGGCGTATATCAAAAAGCGAAGCGCGTAGCTGCACAAACTGAGAACTAGGACACGATCGGCTCCCAACTTTTCTGTGAGGGGACCGGAAAACCAAAACATTGGTGCGCCTGCGATGCTGGACACAAGGCGGCTGAATCCCATTTCTCGACCGGTTCCTCCCACTTCTCGAAGGCGGACGTAGGCAAAATTCTCCACGACCCCACTAGAAACTCCCACCACAAAAATCAAAAAGAAGAAAAGCAAAGCATCGGTGTTGTGAACCAGCAAGCTGAGTCCATCATTGATGTGAGCACTACTTTCCTTTGTTTCTTTCGGCTTCTTGATGACAATTCTTTTCTTTTGGGGTTCTTTGGATTCGTTATCTAATCTTTGAAAGGCTTGAATGGCCATCCACGTAGGAACAGAAAGGGCTGCATGTGTCAAAAAGAGCAATCTGTATCCTGTAATTGCTTGCCAAAAGGAATCCGCCAGATGAATGAATTTTTGCACGGTGCCGGGAAACTTGGAAATTGATTCTAGCCAAGCATCCGGTATTGACGTTGCAGTCGGTGAAATAACTCCCTTACTGTGGCTCAAAAGGATTCCCACACCACTGCTTCCAAATCCGAATCCCATTTGTCCCCAAAGCCGGAGGCGTCCGTATTGCGAGCGATCGTTAATGTGGGACATGACCATCGAGTCAATGAGAGATTTGACGGGAGCATTGAAGAGAGCCGTGATGAATACCATGAACATAATGTAACGGTAATCTTGATATCCCGCTACCATCAACTGTCCCACCAAGGAAACAAGAAAGGTAACTTTAAGGATGGTAAAGGGTGCTTGGGTTTGATCTGCCACGAGTCCCCAAAAGGGCGCTACCAGAAATGTCGTGAGTGGTTTGACGGCACCCAACATGCCAATAATCTGTCCACCGTGCCCTAGAGAGTGATAGTAAACAGGTAGATACGGCATGAGGGCGCCTAGTGATGCATAGTAGGAAAGAAAAAGAAGCCGAATCAAGAACATGGTGCGAGGATCTTCTGGTTTGGGAGGATGTTCCTCTTGTTCCTTGGCATCGTCTCCAGCAGCAGCTGCTGCTGCTACCATTGATGATGATGATGATAATGTTGTTGCAGTTCCTGCAGTTGCTGTGTTTTCGTTCGTGCTGGAGGCGGTTGACATAGCCTTGCTACTTGTGGAGCTAGCTGGTTGGGTTGTGCTCGCCAGGAGCGTTGCAACTGCTGCAGGGGGCAAAGCATCCCTGTTGCTACTACTACTAGTATTACTACTGCGACTACTACTACCTCCTCCACTTGCTCCACCTCGACCGTACCATACAAGTAGTTTGCGCTTGTCTGCGTCCGCTAATACAGAACTTGTCATGGCTTGTATTGGTGTCAGAGCCACAACTGAGGGGTATGATATTATTAGTTGTTGCAGCCACAGTATCAAGAGCAATCCAATGGATGAGAACCCAGAGAACATCCTGGTGCGAGTAATGAATCGTCGTCTGTGTCGGCATCTCTCTCCTTTTTGTGTCATTTCTTGTCCTCCAAACACTGTTGGGGAACTCATTGTTGGATCTTTTGACTTGCTATGAGATGAATAGGAAAAAAGAGTGCTTCCGATGAAGGCGAGTAAAAGTAGCACAACTGGCATCAACCTCTACGACGGCGCAGGTGAAGCAAAGGCGTTCGCCTTTTCTTTATTTTTAAAAGGTGGCCTCCGATCGATCCAAGATTCCAAAATTTAAAGCGCGACGAGCTCCAAACTCCTAATTAATTAAACATGATAGATTCATGAACTACTGTACTCTCAGTAGTAGAGTACGGTAGTAGTAGTAGACTAGCTAGGACTAGTAGTAGTAGCTACTAGTAGTAGTAGCTACTACTACTACTAGCTACTCTACTTTACTACTACTACCTACTACTACTAGCTAGCTAGCTAGCTAGTAGTAGAAGCTAGTAGTAGTAGTAGTAGTAGTAGTAGTAGTAGAGTAGTAGCTACTCTACTAGCTCCTAGCTAGCTACAGAGGAGGAAGAGGAGTAGCACTCTCCTCTTGGAAGACTGTGAGTAAGTGTGCGTTTACTGTTACATTCCACGTGTCAGATTGGAAGGCTGAAGCGACTACCAGTATGCCATGCAGTTGCTTGCTTGTGATGAATCCAACAACAGTCGGATAATGACAATGATTAATGATGATGATTAACCATAACAAAACGACACAAAATAAATAATATTTTCCCGTCTCGTCCATCGTTTAAACGGGCCATCATCTTCACCGGGGACACAAGGCACTCCTATTATATCACAATCTACTAGCTAGCTACAAGCTATACGGATTAAACTAGCAAACATCATAAAGAGAAGACAGGGACTTTAGATTGAACAAACGCAAGAATCGAAAAAATGACGCTTCGATTACAACCGAAAAGATCCTTGGGGTTTCTTTTGTTGGTACCTGTTGGTATCTTGGCCGACCATTCTTGCGATACTTTCACGACGGCAGCACATGCTTCCAATAGTATTGTGTCCAGAAGCAAAAAAGGGAGAATATTAAATGCTTTATTAGCAGGCAAAGAAAGAAATAATATAAAGGAGAACGACGACGGCGACGACGGCGACGGCGACGCCAACAGGAGAGAGAGAGAATGTCAGCCTTTTTTCCAACAACAAAATCACGCCAGCTTCTTGACAGCAGTGAGAGGAGGTAGCCATCTAATGGCAGTACCAAACGATACTGTAGTTTTTGCAAAACAGAGTGAGGCCCGCAAGAAGAAGATAAGGCCGAGCAGTCGATACAATCAAGAGATTGATGCCTATATTGACTTTTTGATTGCAACCTCCTGTATCGATGATTATACGCCAGAGAAGGCCGATACCGAGCCTGTTTTGTCAAAACGAAAAGCATTCGCAGAGGAGGAGGAACAACCGCACATTGAACTATCTATTTTGGCGTCTTCTAGTACAGGTGATAGCAATACTAAACCAGAATCCCCAAAAATGAATCCATCTATTGATAGTGCAAACGAGGGAGTTCCTACTGAGCTCACCACCACAACCACCACAACCACCATCTCGAGTGAATCATCTTCTGTTGATACAGCAACAGCTTCTGCCAACACTCAGTCAGCGAAACAAAAGGAAAGAAACGGTTTTGCCAACGACAACAATTCTGCTGAAATAATTATACCAATGAAGGGAGACCCTGATAAAAAGAAGATAAATGATGGTGACGGCAACGATGACAATGATGATGATGACAAGGAAAATCAACTCTTAGATCAATACATCGAGTTCCTTCAGGAGGATTTCGAACAGGATAGACGTCTTGATCGGTACATTGAATTTATCGAGCAAGATTACGATACCGATCGAACACTGGATCATTATATTGACTTTTTGTTGGCCACAACATCTGCAACGGCTCCGCAACAACCATCAACAGTATACGAAATGACTCCTGTCGTAAGCCTTGTCCAGAACATTGCCACAATGTCGCCACCGCCAGTAACGGAAACTGGAACTATTGATATTTTCAAGAGCGAAACCGTTGTCGTTGCTCATCCAAACGCAGCTGATGGTGCTTTGGTTTCTCCCTTGCAGAGTACCATCCAAAATCAATTGGATGATTATATTGACCAATTAGTAACTGCCGTGGAATTGGACGAGTATATTGATCGCTTGATTGAGTCTATCTCAATTGCTTCTTTGGCAAGCAATGAGATCGATACAACCTCGAAACAAAAGTCAAGCAGTACGAACGAAGAAGACGTCACCGTACAGGAAAATGAAGAGATAATGTCGGCGGATGTTATAGACGACTATATCGATAGCATCATATCTGCTAGTGAAAACGAGGATTCAAAAAAGAATGTTCCGTCTTCCGCTGTCAAAGCTACCACTTCATCTCCTCATGGCGATGATGATGATGATGACGATGAAGACGAGGAGAAGAATGACACTATGGAAGTTTCTCCAAACGATAGGTCGCCTGAGGCATCTAACGCATTGAAACAACAAGAAAAAGAAAAGGAATCGCCTGAAAAGGACGAAGTTGCTACCAGCTCTATAAGGATTGCCAAAAAGGTTTCACCCTTGGCACCAGCAGACGGAAGTGATGACGACGATTTTGTTACTTCAAATACAAAGACCTTCACCAATAAGGAGATATCTCAAATTGCGGAGCTTGAAAATAAAGACGCGCAGGACACTGGCAAGGTTTCGCTTGAAAAGAAGCGTAAGAAAAAAAAGAAAACATCCGGGATTGCCATGGATGATCCTGGCACAACAAGTGACGCCGCTTCAAATTCTACCGCCAGGGAGAGTGAGGAATCTGTGCGATCACCAAATGGACTTTACCGATTTTTACTGACGAAGGGAGCTGTTGGTCATGCAATGGTTATGCTTCTCGTGCTGTTTGTGGAGTGGATTGAAGTGTACATACCGCAGTTTGCGGATGTGATTGCTTTGCTGTGGCTGAAGCTGGCTCCGGCCGGTCTGCAGCGACGGCTGGCGCCTCGACAATACACCACAACAGATGGGCGTACTCGAGTGTCTTCGTTGCAGCAAATGTATTCTGGACGTATGCCTGTGAAGGGAAAGCAGCGCAAACAGTTGAGCAAACGAGCAGACGAAGAAGCTCTTGCACAGCTGCAGCGGATTGGCAATATACAGGATGCTAAATACAAGCAGGTGAGCCAGGATTTTATGAAGCGCCATGGTCTAGGGCCGTACGAGTCCGGAAAAGCTTTGGCCGAGTATGGAGGTGAACCTCTGCTCGAAAAAACAACTTCACGCACGAAGGAAAAAGTGCATCGTAGAAAATCACCTTATCAAGGAGATGAGGAGGAAGAGAGTGATGTCGAATGGGTTTTACAAGGCCTTTCGTCGATAACCGAAGGAAAGCGACGGTCTCAGAGATCGTCCATGAAGCCTTCTGTGTCGATTGGTATCGGATCGAATGGGCCTTCGATGCAGGTCGGATTTGAAGTAGGTTTAGTCGGAAACAAGAGCAACAAGACCGACAGATCCAGGACAAGGGCATCCTTGCTCAGTCGAGAAGCGATAACTCGTGATGAAATTAGAAAAAAGTCACCCGGTCCTCGTCCAGGCGATCGCAACGGTGGAAGTGGTGTAATGGGGCGGCTACGCGCTGCTGCAACTTCCAACAATCTAGTCTCATCAAGACTGCTTGGAGCATATCCAGGCGACGTTGTTGCTCCCAGTGAGGCGGCTGGTGCGGGTGGTGTTGCTGACTTGGCGCAGAAGTATGGATACGGAGAGTGGTCGGATGATGACGACGGCGATGACGCTGATGACGATGACAATGTTCTCGCTAAACTTAGCGAGGAAAACCGAACGCCAAAAGGTTCGCAAACACACACGAGAAGGAAACGAAATGTGAAGAAGAGCTCGAAAGACAATCCTAGAGGGTTCGAAGAAGACAGCTTTAGTTTGGCTGGGCTGGCTGACAGGTCGGCGCCAACAACGGCAAGTAGCCGCGAGAGGCGATCTAAGGGTACAAACCGAAAGCACTCAAGACCTGTGACCAAAGTCCGTCCACCAGTAGACTTGCTAAGCGAGGCGAAAGAATCCTCGCGCAAAAAGGGCAGAAGGACCAAGAGCAAATCAACTTCATCCGATCTCGATGTGCTTAAGAAAAAGAGTGAAGAGAAAAGCAAGGTTGTCCGTCCTGCTCTTGAGAATCTGAAGGAAGCAAGGAGAAAGCAGGAACATGGGCAGGACTAATATGAAGAAAAATAGACTAGATTGCTTTGATCGCTACAATCTATTGATAAAGGAGCAACGAAATCAACGCTTCTATTTCAACCATGTACAGTGTGGCATTAAAAAGCGATTCTAGCACAGGCAGCTCAGGTTAGGTGGAGGGAGGACATGGCAACTTGTTCTTGCAGCATTTCATTCTTTCGTTGTAGGTCAGCAATAGCTTCAGAGAGGTCTTTCACCTCTGACTCGAATCGTTTTGCTTGCCTTTCTGCACTTTCATATCTAGTCTTAGCGTCTGATAGCACTTGTCGAAGATCAGTGGATCCAAGGGCAGCAGCCGCTGCATTTCTCGCTAGCTCGTGCTGGCTTTGTACAAATTTGCACAAATAGGGGAAGGACGATATGATAAGTTCTTCCACACCATTTATTTCTTCAAATGCCTGGCAAACCATCAAAAATAAATATAACCCATCACTTGTGTCGCCAGCCTTCGAATCATTGATAGCGGCGAGAGCATCAGAAAGTGCCTTGTCTGTGATTGCGAGCAGTTCAGGATCATCGGACTTCTTCATACAAAGGCCTGCGTAGCAAGCCTTGAAAATTGAGAGAGCGTCATCGTGATATTTTTGACGCCGCCGACCAGTTTCACCGTCATTTTCTTTGCCCTCCTGAGATCTATTTGCCTGCTCCAGTGCGAAGGCCTCGGATGCTCCCTTCGATAGCACAGCGCAGAGACTATCAGAGGCGCTCGGGGGAACGAACTCGACGGAAAGCTTTACAATCTCCACTACTTCAGGTGCACGGGAGATTTTGCGCAAGTTAGCCGCATCCTGCACAGGGGTTAGCATTCTCAATAGAGCATCGCAAAGCCTATTCCAAATATCAACCACGAGTGCAATCTCTGCTTCCGTCGGATGGCCTGTTCTGGGAGGTGAGAGTGCACCTTGCAGAGCAAGAGAACTTTTTAACCCTTCGCGTAGGAGAGGCAAGAAGTGTTTATAGTATGCTTTCCGTCTTCCTTCGCCCCCTCCATCAAAATTGAAAACGTCGGAGGAGAGAACAGATAGCGACAGCCACAAGGCAAGGGCCTTGCAGCCAAACGAAATAGATTCCGACATTATCTCCTTGGAAACTATTGACGCCATCTCGCAGCCAACAACACAGGCCCCTATAAAAACGAAAGAACAGATACTGTCAGTAATGTATCTGCAAAGACCACCCAAAGTCCTGACAGAGGCCACGAGCTTACCACTCTGGTCAGCAGTGCTTGCGGTTTTATCATTTCCTCCTTCATCTTTTCGGCTGCAGTAAAAAAAAATCAAGGGGGTAAGCCAAGGTCAGCTAGCTATATTCAATGGTAAGAGAATTTCTGCAACTTACCAGAAAAGCCAAGGCCCTGATATCATCACACACCGTAGGACCGCCTCAGACGATCCCTGTTTAGCCATTGACCTCAGAAGGTCAACCGCTGCGCGTTGTGCCTGAGACAAAAATCGTGGTCCTCCCGTTGCAGTTTCTGCTACTGTAGCCAGGCAGTTAACAAAGAAATGCTCAGCTCCTCCCGATTCCTGTTTAGATATCTTAAAATAACGTTGAATAGCAAGATCGTCTCCTTCGCCCCCTTGCTGCGACATCTCGTTTTCCTTACAGCAGTCATAGAGGTTACCTAGACAACTTACAAACTTCTGCAACACTTGAACTTGAGTCGCTTCCATTCCTCCTGCAGGGTGTTCGTCCTCAGCTTCAGAGTCTTCAATAAACTGCCGGTAACAATCTATTCTCTCCAAAGCCAAATTAAACATAGTCTTGCGGTAGAAATCAGTCGTCTGGGAATGAATGCGTTGACTGGCGGTCTTTGCCGCCTTGGTAACGTTAGAAGAACCCATATCGCGCAGAGCACCGTTGACCACTTGCATATTGGTGCTTATACGGGCAGGCGTTACCGCCGCCTCGCTACCGGCTTTGCAAGACAGTTGCGCACACAATACAAGTAATTCAACGCCAGCATAGCGAAGCTCCAAATTGTCTCTTCCACCTTGTTGCGACGCAGCCTCCACAGCGAAATCCAGTATCTTTGACCAGGCTCCTACTAACCATGGTTTCGCCGCCACTCCATTTGCCCCAAAGCTATTTTCATTGGTAAGGCTACCTTCAGTGTCGTCTTCATACTCAGTCTCGTATTCATCGTCTGAGAGTCCTAATCGAGCACTTGATTCGTCGTCAACGTGATCTAACAGCAGAGAAAAAAAGGAACGAAGTACACGGCATAAGCCTTGGAGGGCCAAAGATTGTGTTAATACCCACTGTTTCCCAGCGGAGTCACGAGAGTGGTGTACGTTGACTTTGTATCGTTGTTTACTTTTATTCACTGCATTCCCGTCGAGATCGACTTTATCATCACCACTGTCGTTGACTTTCAGGATAACGGCATCATAGACCCCAAATACTGTGCTGCAAATGCATGATTTCCACTGTGCTGACGAAAAGGCGCTTCCGCGGCCAACAATACAGGAGAACAGTGTATTGACAGAGCAATTTCGAACCTACAGCAAAGCAAGCAGATAATGAGAATTCGTTTCCACAAGAGGAAAACAGATGCAGCCAACCGTCTGACTTACTTCTGGGCGAGTATCTGAAGCAAGTTCCACGAGTTTCGAAAGCGCACTCTGTTGATTTGAGGTGGGGAATGAAAGAGGGTGAGCCCTTCGTATCAAAGAAAAGCGACAAGTAGCGGCAACACGGTGCATAGAGTCCGGACTTACATCAATAGCATCTGGGCCAGCATGTGGACCAGCAATGGACCACACTAGACCAATTGCCGTGAGCGAGGTGTTCACATCATGTCTTGATCTGCCAAACGATGAACAGCAATCAAGAAGAGACTCCAGTGCCATCGAGTTCGTATTCGAGAGTGGTGGGAGATAGTCCAGAAAATCATCCACGATTAACTTCAGGCATCTGAAACCTAGCAAGCAACAATTCGACCATTCCGTGGAGCGTCTCTCTTCAGTATCCCCCGAAAGTGAGGAAATAGCGCTGATAATAACGGCCCATACTTCTCCGCTTAGTATATGGCCAACCTTCTCGAGCATACCAAGCAGCATTGTTGTGGCGGTTTCTGCTACAACAGCAGATTTTACAGTGCGAATGCATTCACAAACTGGCGCAAATAACTCTGTCTGGGGGACATCAGCGTGAGACTTAACTGTGGCGTCACTAACATCTACGGGCTGCCTCTTCGTAGGTTCCACTGCGAGTAACTGGTGCTGCTTCGGAATAGTGTAGACGAGACTTGCTGGTGCTTCAAAAGCCATTGGATTCTTTTCTTCACATGTTCGAAACAAAATAAGCATAGCAACTGTGTCCATCACCGATACCCTCAAAGCTGGTGCAACAGAAGCAAAGCTGCAAATATGACTAGATATTGGAGCCACACATTTTCGGTATCGGAAGGAATTGGCCATAGCCACGTCTGCCAAGAGTGCAAGACCAAATGGAAGCATAGAAACTAGGTCAGGTTGAAGTGCACTCGAGGTCGTCGCCTCTAATCGCCTTACAAAATCATTTCTGTACGCCTCGTAGAACGTCGACTTCGTTCTTTTTGCAATCGGGACATCGACCATGTCATCTTGCTCTTTTCCATCCCCTGACTGCCTACCATACATACTAGCCCGCACACCCATCATACTGCTAACAAGCTTTCCTCCAATCGATCCTTTGTCTTCCTCTGTATCTTTCTCGCCAGACGAAATTGGTTCAGAAGAAACAAGGACTCTATCCAATACAGACTTATCATTTGACGTTACCAAGTTGCGTTCTCGTGTTGCCGAACAAGAGACAGACGCTAGCGCGTCAATGAATGCAAGCAGAGATTTGTCAGAGAAACAAGTCGAGAATGGAGCAAAACGACCGAATACTGCCGATACAGCCAACGCTGCATGGTACATTTGGTCGCACAGTAAAGGGGAAGAGATTGTCAGCACGGAAAGCTCCTCAAAAGTCAACATAACTACATTCCACTCTGATAGTATGTTGTTGTAATGTGTGTGAATAATCCGCAGCAGACAAATCAATGCACGAACGTGATGGTTGCCCAGAAAACTGAGGAGCGATGGTTACATAAAGTCAGCGAGTGAGCTTCGTAAAGTGAAGTTGAATGAGAAAAATAATATTACAAACAGAAGCAACCTACCTAGAAGCATTATGCTCCCCCCATGACGGCAGCGAAAGCTTACAGAGTGAGCTGAGACAAGCTTTGCGTTGCAGTCGTTGTTCTGGGGACTCCGACGGCATACATATGTTGGCCAGTTCTGTATACCCTTCGAGAATTCGCCTGGTGAGAATTGGAGACCCAGGCACTCTTCTTAAATAATGCTGCAAGGTCGCCAATGATGGCGCAAAGGCGCCTTCTACCAATGCTTCTTTAGTTTCAAGTGGAGCATTTGGAAGAATTCCAATCGTAACTTCTAACATCCCATGAAAGGCTACCCACAGCGTCTCACCCATGACAGGGATATCATGGGAAAAGGCTGACGAAGATTTCTTGTCAGCACCGGTAGTTGTTGTCGTGCTTGAATTCTTCTCGTCCAGCATAGCCGCCACGTCCCCTAATTTAATAAGCTGCTCTGCTCTATGAAATAGCATCGGTTTATTGACAATATTTTGTGATTGATGCTTGTCTTCGTCGCTCGTCAGAGATCGCAATATCATATCGCTGTTGCTGTTCTCTCTATGGTCAGTAGCACTCTGTCTACTGAAATTTGCTCGCTGGCATACATCAACCAGCTGCAGTATGTGGCCTTCGCAACCAGCCCCAACAGTTGCGTATTCACTTAGAGTTTCTGTCACTTGTACGATTGTTTGCTTATCGAGTAGTGGCAGGAAAGCCCGGTCGTTTCCACTTGTGCTTTCTGCTCTGGCAGAGCTCTGTAGTTGACCACAATGGGACAATAGAAGATACAGTGTTTCCACGGCCAAGCCAGATTTCCAAAGCAGCGCTGGGGGTAGTAAAGATCTATATTTTTCAGAATTGTTGTGCTGCGAATCTGAAATGTCTGCGTTCGACAAGCGTCTACTCGAGCTTTTGGCAGGCACCGTAGCACCACTGGAAGGTATTGAGAGGTCACCAACGTACGTAAAACCATCTTCAAAGTCAGAATGGGACCGACAAGTTTCTGTTGCTGTGCGAATTGGTTTCATCACATGTTGAAGTAATTCCCGGCATTCCGTGACTGCTGTTGATTGCGTTTGAATTAAAACAAGCACCCATTGGTAGACACGAAGGGCCTTGGTCAAATTAAAGGCTTTAACCGTAACTTGTTGCAGCAGCGCAACTGTTACTCCCATCGTCCTGGATAGGAATTTTTCGGACATGGCGAGGAGGTCTGGCTTCTCTTTGAGTATTGTTGCCATCAGTTCCAGCGCGAATTCCGAAGATGGCGGCGGCGGCGCTTTGGCCGATGCTGCATCCAATCGGCACTGGGCAAAGGCACCACTCAACGTTGGCGGTTTCTTCCCGGGACCGTAGGAGGCGAGCAACAAAAGATCTTCCCACGTCTGCAAATTGAATTTCTTGTTGTCCGAGGTTTGGTACAAAATTCCCAAAACTTGCGGCAGTGTCGAATGTGCTGCTTGTTGAACTGTCTTTTTAAAGTCCAACAGCAAGCAGCAGAGCGATACGCTCTGTGTCCACATATCTATAGATTGGGATTCATTTTTCAGTAATTCCGTCAGTTTTAGCAAACACGACAAGATCTCCAGAGCAGTCTTTTCCAATTCTTTGTTGGATGGGACACTGTATTGCCCTGACTGACCACTGGAACTGCTCACAGCATTCTTAATTGTTTTAGAGGCTGCATCTGCTGCAGATGAAGCAGCGGAAGAAGCCGCCAGTGTTGCTGCTCCAGCAGTACTACTGATACTGTTGCTGCTGCTGCTGCCTCCTCCTCCTCCACCACCTCCAATGAGTCCACTAATTCCAAACCAACTTGCTGTAGAGCTGCCCAGAGATGTTTTGTGCTTACTGGTTGATGACAATGAATCATGAGTTGATGAATTGTCTCCCGTACCATTCGTATTCGCCGTGGCTGTGTCGCTGCTATTTTTGATGGCCGACTTGTTGGTCTTTTGATACTGGGACATGATCACGTGCGCCTGGATGGTCCATACCCGTACCATGTGTATCCCATCACCGGGACAAACGGCATTGGACTCCATCAATAATCGCATTGCCTTGAACGATATCTCTAACAGCTTTGTGGAAGCATTCGGGTAATTTGCTGCCAACAAGAAAGGATGCAGGAGGTCCTGAGATTGAAACAGAGAGGTTGTTGGATGTTCGGCCCCCGACGAAGCAGCCTTGCGTACGGCTGATGCGTACGCATTTTGTAGCGTCCGAAGTCTCAGAATGGCCCGTTCTGATGCCTCCTTCACGCCTATAAAGGACACCATTGAATAAGTACTGGATTGAGATAACAGTAGCAATCACGCAATCACGATATCAATATCAACGTCCAACCAATAATATCAATGGCTTTCTCAGCAGTTCCGCAAAGCAAGCATAAAAACAATAGTAAACTTACCTGGATGCTTTTTTCGTGATTCTGCCCCGAGATCCCGCAAGAAATCTTCTAATTTTGCCACGAAATCCATCGTTTACCAGAGACAAGATTTTGTCTTGTTCTCTTAATTCTTATTAGTAGGATATGATGATGCGTGCTTGATTGAGGCTTGAGTGCCTTCTTTCAAGACTAGTACTTCGAGGGTATCAGTAGTAACGAGAGCCTTCCCACTTTGTACCTCAATAATTCGAACAGATGAAAACAAGAATTAATAAATCTTCTGTTTTAGTTGATTTATCCGTCAAATGGAGTGGTCTGATTCTGAAGTATTATTTATATAGTACTAGACTAGTAGTAGCAAGTTGTTTTGATATTCTTCTGCAAACAGTGTGTCTCGTGTCTCGTATCTCGCATGGATGCTTGTATTTTTTATTGTGCTGGCCCTGTCTGTCCGAAAAGCAGTCTATTATTGCACACTAGGGTGGAGGTTTTTGACAACCCGAAAAACTATTTTAGGTATATAAAGTTGCTTTCGTATTCGACAAAATGGCAAATTTATGACAAAATTTTCTGCTCTTTTTGATCCTTTCAATTGCTGGATCCAGGTCTAGGCCCTTCCTTGGTTGGTAGGGATTTGACGCTGGGCTACGAGTCAGGCCTTGGCTTCGGCAGCCTGGCATGTGGATCTTCTTCCCCGAAGTGGGAATCACTGTATCCGATTTCTCCCGATGCGTTCCTGTTTCTGAGCGGGAGACGGGATGGGACATTTTGGGTCATTGCAGTGACGTCCGGTTTGGGTCTCCTTGTCTCACGTTGCCTTCGGCTGGCTCTGAGAATTTTCAATAATTATTTTGATTATTATTTATTTTGTTTTTTCCGGCAACTGCGAAATGGCGCTCAGTTTGGACACCACACTTTTGTACCTATTAGGCATTTTTCACTTGAGAATTGCCAAAATGTTGTTACAACCATTCATTTAGCACTCTTTATTGTCACTTTATCCCATTTGCGATTCTTGCACCATTGGTGCTCCAGCATCCACTGTGGTACTCGTAGGAGAGAGATTTTTTGGTTGACGAGTGGCGATTCCAGAATAATGAATTTCGTCACGGTGCGGAAAAGTAAGGAGTAGCCTTATTGGATTCCTTGCTTTCGTCTATCATACAGTAATATTCTCTATGGCGTGCATACATACATACAACAAAAAATAACCACACAATACAAAAATATCATTTCAAGTTTCGTCTATAACATAAATAGAAGAAGGCCTTATAGAAAGGGACAGCGTAAACAGTCTGCTGTTATTTCGCACCGACTGCAAGTAGTAGGAGGTAGGAGTCATAGAAAACCTTTCTAGTAGAGAGAGAGAGAGATCCTCAAACATAACCCAGACGTACAAAACAAGAAAAAAGAAAAACAGCATCCGTCACCGGACTCTTTTCACTCGGTAAAAAGTAAAAACCACCGCTTGGTGATTGCCACTTGCCACGCTTGTATACCCTTCCATTCGATTCGACATTGTGTGATCTGTACCGTGATAAAAACGTACCGAACATGACGGTAAGCTGCATCGCATCGTATTAAAATAATAATAATAATCATAAAGAATAACCGCATCACCTCTCACCTTCAGCATCCTCCTCCTCCTCCTACTCCTCCTCTACGTCACCGTTTTCATTTTCATTTTCGTCTTCCTCATCTTCATCGTGCAATGACGAAGAAGAAGAAGACTGCAAAGTAATGTTTTCCATATTGAACAAAATCACTTGTTGCTGTTGTTGCTGCTGTTGCGTCTCTTGTTCCACAATGCGATCCAACCGAGCATCGCCATTGACAGGAATGATAGAGTCCGAATCCAATCCTTCTTCGTCACCTTCGTCGAGTGGTTCCAAGATACCGTGGGAACTAACATCACCATCGAAAATGGTCGATCCACCACCAACGGACCTCGTTCCCACAGACGAACGAGTAATGCAGGACAAGTCCGAAAAGGCGTGCACATCCTCGAGCGTATCTTCGCTCATGCGTTCCGAAACAGGAGTTAGATTCGATGGTCGCGTTTGACTGCCAGATTCACCAAACGAATGCGAGTGTTGATGATGAATACCTCCTGCTCCTGCTCCTGCTCCTGCTGCTGCTGCTGCTGCCGATGTTGTTGTTGTAGAGGCGGCATGTGGATCTAGTAAATCTCCATCAATACCCATTTTATCGTACAAAATGTCACTGGGAATATCATCAAAACTGGAAAAACTGGTACCATTGCCATTGCCATTGCCACCACCACTGCTACTATCAATGGTACGATCTCGATAACTGCGCAACGATGGAGATCGACTGCGCGAATGACCACGAGAATTACTGCGATGACGACGACGACTACTACTACTACTATTGGCACTGTGACTGCGTTGTTGTTGCTGTTGCTGTTGCTGTTGCTGTTGTTGCTGCTGCTGGTGACGATGATGATATCCTGCTGCACTGGTCAGACTGCTCGTAGCACTACTGGGTGTGCTTGGAATGAATACTTGTTGCTTGTTGATATTGTTACTGTTGTTGTTGTTGTTGCTACTGCTGCTGGTGCTATTGTTGCTACTAGTAGTAGTAGTAGTAGTAGTAGTAGTAGTAGCAGTAGTAGCAGTACTTGCGTTGACAACAGTATTTTTCGTCGCAGAGTCTCGTCGTACCTGTTGCAACCCCAATGGGATTTGTAAATTCGAAGCAGATCCACCACCACTGCTGCGAATAGCTCGAATGCGCAGGGGTGGAAGATCTTCGAGAAAATCATCGTCGTACTCTTCTTCTTCTTCTTCTTGTTGTTGTTCATCACCACGATACGAAGATGAATACAGAGTACTACTGGCTTCTGTTTCAGCCGTAACGGACGGAGGACCCTCGATTCCGCCGTAAGTCTTTTCGTTCATGACCACCACATCATCATGGGTAGAATCTTCTTTGACGACTGCTTCACCATCCGGCTCGAAGGCAGTAGTAGCAGTAGAGGTTTCTGGAATCGTATTTGACATTTTTTTTTTCAATTCAGTTGAGTCTGCAAAAAGGACAGCACAATGAAATAATGACCGTGGGGGAGCTCCACTTGAGATGATTATTTGTTATTATTATTTTTGTTGGATGATAATAAGGGAAGGCAGTCGTATATGTCTGCGAATATTATTGTTATTATTATTAATAAGACGGAAACGGTTCCTTCTTCTGGTTTTAACTTCTTGAAGACGATTCAAATAAGAATAAGAAGAAGGAGGTTGTGTTGATTGCTTTGCGTGTTGTTTTGTTCGTTGATTTGTTGATTCGGTCCAGTCGAATGCGAAGAGACCCAAGATATTGGTATTATATATTATTAGTATTGCTGCCTCGTTGAATTATTTTATTACAGCCAGTGTTTCCTCGAGTAGAGCGTACGTAGTATTATTACCGGAGTATTTATTATTATTTTTTTGAGATTAAGAAGGGTTTTCACGCAGGAATAGAATACTACCGTAATACAGTAGTAGACTACTACCTGGTACCTGGTACTAGCTAGTACTACCAGTGGGCCAAGTAGCTCCGAGCGTGGTGTAGTAGTAGTATCGCTCGTCCACTGTTGGTCGGTAGCTAGTACCAGTACCTGGTTTACTACTACT